>Ga0315912_10001112_pt1 | contig 35922 bp, 29 predicted proteins | sample VfabasoilMG_FD_204469 | JGI IMG/M metagenome (GOLD analysis project Ga0315912, IMG submission 204469) | Garden soil microbial communities collected in Santa Monica, California, United States - V. faba soil | ecosystem: Environmental > Terrestrial > Soil > Garden | place: USA: California... | reverse complement strand
CGTAGCGCCACGCTACGCCCACGCCGCCCCGCAAGTGCTGCAGCGCGAACACGAGCAGCCGGCCGGCGAAATACAGCACGAAGAACGTGGCCACCGCGCCGCCCAGCAAGTACGCGATCAGCTCGAAATCGCCGAAAAGCAGGTAGAGCAGCGCCGTGACGGCTGCAGCCGCAACGCCGTAGATCGTCGTGTAGCGCAATGGCGGCGGGCCGACGTCGTTGCGCAGCACGCGCGCGGGCGGCACCCCTCCGAGTTGAAGCAGCGGCGGCAGCGCGCAGCCGATCGCGACCGCGAGCGCCGCGATCGGTCCGAGCGCGGCGCCTTGCAAGCTCGGCGGCGGCAGTTGCGCCTCGATGAGGTCGGCAAGCAGCGCCGTGAGCCCGAACTGGGCGAAGAAGCCGATGGCGCAGCCGAGCACGCCCGCGGCGACTACGAGCAACAGAAGCTGCACGACGTTCAACCGCAGCACCTCGCGATGCCGCGCGCCGAGACACTTCATGAGCGCGACCGCATCGAGCCGCCGCGCGACGAAACGACGCGCCGCCATCGCAACCGCCACGCCGCCGAGCAGCACGCTGACGAGCGCGGCGAGCACGAGGAACCGCTCCGCGTTCGCGATGGCCGCGCCCACCTCGGGCCGACCGTCGCGGTAGTCCTCGATTTCGTCCTCCGCGCGCAGCAGCGGCGTCAGCTCTTCGCGAAATGCCTCGAGCGCCGGCCCCTCAGCGGCGAAGAGCGCGACGTGCTCGACGATGCTGCCGGGGGCGAGCAAACCCGAAGCCGCCACGTCGTCATAGTTCAGCAACACCGTCGGCGCGAGCTCCATGAGGCGCCAACCCTCGTCGGGCCGAAACTCGAGCGTGCGCGCCACGCGCAGACGCAGCCGCCCGACCTCGAGCTCGTCGCCAACCGCTGCGCCGAGACGCGCCAAGAGGCTCGGCTCCGCCCACACTTCGCCGCGTGCCGGAATTCCGGATGCATCTTGCGGCGTGCCGGCGAGTTGATCTGCAACTTGCACGACTCCACGGAGCGGGTAGCCCTCCGTGACGCCGCGAACGTCGGCCAACGACGTCGTCTCGCCGGCTGCCACGACGCTGCGAAAGAACACGACGTCAGCCGTCGCGACGCCGTGCCGCGCGGCGGCTTCGCGCATGGACGCTGGCAACGGGTTGATCGATTCGACACGCAAATCCGCGGCGAGCGCCTCGCCGGCCTGCTGCGACACGGCCGCCCGCACCCGGTCCGTGAAAAACGTCACCGCGCTCATCGCGGCCACGGCGACTACGAGCGCGGCCAGCAGGACGAGCACCTCGCCGGATCTCCAGTCGCGCACCAATAGGCGGCCCGCGAGCCGCCAAGGGGTTTTGATCAAGAATTGGCTCCGTTCCGGCCGCTTGGCATTAGTTAGCGACTACACGATACTGAGACCAAAGAAGAGCGGCAAACGAGGCGCTGCCTCGCATCCCGCCGATGCCCGCGTGAGGACCGGCATGCGTCAGATGACCGACAGCGACGACGACCGAACGCCGCCGACGCTACTCAGCCCCAAGGCGGTGCTGCGTCACAACTATCTGTTTCGTTCTTTGTCGGACACGACGCTCGAGCGCTTGGCTGCTCTCGCGGCCAAGCGCACTTACTACAAAGGAGCCGTGATCTTCTCGCAGGGCGATGAAGGCGACGCACTGTTCGGCGTCGCGTCGGGCCGCGTGCGAATCAGCGCGAGCGCTTCGGGCGGGCGCGAGGTGTTTCTGAACATCATGGAGCCCGGCGACACGTTCGGCGAAATCGCCGTCATGGACGGCCTGCCGCGAACCGCCAACGCAATCGCGCTCGACACTTCGGCGCTGGTCGTGATTCAACGCGCGGATTTCTTGCCGTTTCTCGAGCGCGAGCCGCAGCTCGCGATTCACTTGCTGAAGCTGATGTGCGAGCGGTTGCGTTGGACGAGCGAGCTCGTCGAGGAATCGGCCTTCATGGACGGCCCCGCGCGGCTCGCGAAACGACTGCTGATCCTCGCGTCGTTGCACGGCCGCGCGGCGCGCGTTGGCCACCTCGAGCTGCGCATATCGCAAGCCGAGCTCGCCCGCTTTCTCGGCATCTCGCGCCAGATCGTCAATCAGCACTTGGCCGATTGGCGTCGCCTCGGCTGGATCGAGCTCGGGCGCACGCAAATCGTCATCCGCAACACGGATGCGCTTCGGGCGATGATTGCCGAAGGCGCGAGAGCCTAACGCGCCTCAGCAGGGAATCGCGACCCAGCGGCCCATGTAGAAGACCCAGCACCAGGAGGCTACCGGCTTCTCAGGGTTGAGGCCGGACACGCCGCTCTCGGTGTTGAAGGGACTCGCGAAAGCCAGAACCGGAACCAGCAACAAGCCGGCGACGAAGCTGCGAAACGCTTTCATTTGCGTACTCCTAGATTGAGGGCGAACCAGAGGGTGGTAACCACCCTCGGCGCAGGAGCCTTGCAGCTTCACGGGCCGTGTTCTGTCAACTAGCCGACATAAGTCGATCTTTTTTTCTTTTTTGCGCGAAGTGTCCGGTACCTGACAGACGGGCCATGCCGGCTCTGTTACGAATGACCGTTGCTACTTGGGGACAACCGAAAGAGGCAACCGTCATGCCCGTATCAGAGGACGTACTGCGGCTAGTGCGCACCGTCGAGCGCCTACCGAGCGAGGACCAGGACAAGATCCTGCGCATGGTCGATCTGCTCACTTTGGTGCCGCTGCCCGTGCAGAACCGCACGCAGCGCATGCTGCGCGAGTTGCTCGAACGGCAACCCGACACGAAGCGCGAGTGCGTGGCCGGCGTCGACGACGTGCTCGCCTACCTCGAGCGCAACGCCGCGGCGGGCGCGCAAACGCACCACTCGGTGACGCGCATCGAGTTCGGCGGCCTGAAAGTCCGGCCGTCTTGAGAGTGGCTACTTAGCGGTGACGCGGATCACGCCGGCCCACGCGGCCGGCGGATTCGCGCGCATCGTCGCGACCAGCGCGGCGTAATAACGCGTGGGCCCGTCGTTCGGCAAGCGCTCAGCGAGCGCGGCGAAGCGATCCTGCGCCTGCTCCCAATCGCCCCGTCTAAAAGCGGCCAGCGCCGTCGCAAACGCATCGAGACCCTGCGCGTCGAGCCCATGAGCGCCGCTCGCAAGCGGCTCGAACACGCGAACCTCGGCACGCTTGCCGCGCAATAGAAACGTGCCGACGTCACGCGCCGGTAGAGCGATGCCTTCGAGCGTCGCCGCGGAAATCAGCACGCGCGTCCCGAGCAGCTGGTTCAGCCCCTGGATCCTCGATGCCGTATTGACGATATCGCCGACGGCTCGATACTCGTAGCGCTGCTCGGCCCCAATGTTGCCGAGCAGCATTTCGCCGGATTCGAGACCCACGCGCGTCGGCAACGGCGACTCGGCGTGCGCTCGGTTGAACTCTTCCACCGCGCCGATGATCGCAAGCGCCGCGCGCGCTGCCTGTTGACGCGCTGCCGCATCGGGCTTGCTGCTGGCCCACACTGCGACCATCGAGTCGCCGGCCGTATCGGAGATCTCGCCGCCGTGCGATTGCACGACACGAAAGATCGCCTCGTAGTAATCGTTCATCAGCGCTGCAAGCCGCTCCGGCGACAAGCTCTCCGCCACGGACGTGTAGTGCTCGGCATCGGTCACGAGACAGGTGCCGTGCAGCAATTGCCGATCGCTGCCCGGCGTCAGCGTCTCGAGCGTGAGGCTCTGCACGAGCGAGCGCGGAACGTAATAGCCGAGCGCGGTTCGAACCCGCTCGCGCTGCTCGGCCAAGTCGCGATAGCTCCACCAAAGCGCGACCCCGAAGCTCGCGGGAAGCTGGAGCAACAGCGGCACGACGAGCGGGAGCCAGACGTAGCGGCTCGTGAATTGCCAATAGGCTGCGGCGAAATACAGGCCGGCGAGAAGAACCGCCAACAACGCGGCGTGCAGCGTCGTCCTCGGACCCACGAGCGCGCCGAACGCGAGGCCGAGCGCAACGATCAGCGCGGCGTGCAAGAGCAGCGACAACGGCACGACGGCACGGTGCTCGAGCAGGTTCGCGACCGCCGTCGCACCGAGCTCGACCCCGCTCACGTTGATTCCCGTGCTCTGCGAGAACACCGAGATGAAGTCGTCCTGCTGCTCGGGCTGCCGTGGCTCGGACGCACCGACGAGCACCACTTTGCCGGCTACGCCGCCGACATCCGTTTCCCCGCGGAAGGCGCGGTCGTACTGGAGCGTCGGGACGCCGCGCGCCGGCCCGTAGAAATTGAGGTACCGGCTCCCCGGGCCGGCGTACAGATCGAGCAGGACCTCGAGCGCCGCGACGGTTGCCGGCGAGCGATCGTCGCGCGCGATCTCACGCTCGACCGCGGCACGCAGATCCGAGTCGGCGCCAAACGCGCGCCGGATCTCCTGCATCGGCACCTCGAGCGCGCGCTGCTCCCTCACGGACGCGATGGTTCGAGGCCAACCGGCCGTCGTCCCGGGGCGCGCGCGCTCCGCGAGTTGCACGAACTCCTCGTAGTACGGCAGCAGGTGCGCTTGCACCGCCATGGCGGGAAGGGAGGGCTGGTCGTCGCTGGCTCTTCCGAACGTCCAGAACTGCCCGACGGTAATCGGGACCGTGGGCAAGACGAAAGGCGCCGAGCCGAGCGCCGCACTCTTGAGCTCGGGTAACGGCAGCGTGCGTTTCTCGGTCCACGCTTCGGAATTTTCGCCGAAGAGCCGCACGTCGCTCTCCGTGCGCTCGAGCAACACGACGTTGCCGGCCTGCTCTATCGACGCGGCTAGCTGCGCGTCACCAGACCCGGGCCGCGCCTCGTGAAACATCAGGTCGAAAGCGACGACGCTCGCGCCGGCCGCGCCGAGCCGGTCGAGCAGCGTTGCATGCAGATCGCGCGGCCACGTATCGAGCTCGGCCGATTGCCCGATGCCAGTCGCCGCATCGCGCGAGATACCGACGACTACGACCTCGCCCGGCGCAGGCAAAGGCCCACGGACCGCGAAGAGCAGGCCGAGTCCCACTCGCTGCTCGAGCCCGAACGCCCCCGGCAAGACGCTCACGATCAGGCCTACAATGCCGAGCGCCAGTCCCAGCGCGAGCGGACGCCGGCGTACGGCCGCCGATCGGCTCGCTGCGGGACTCTCGGGCTTGGGCTCGCCGCGCACTTGACACTTCACCGGACTATCTGGATTGTTAGCAGTGCAAAAAATGCTGGTATGTTGCGTGCCAGCGGTGTTGCGCGCCTTCGCGTGGCGCCCGCGCAAACAATAAGGTCGCCGATGGCTCGTACGCCACCGCTCACTCCGTCGCGCCGGTCGCGACGCCCCGAAACTCGGTCTGCAACCGTCTACGGCGCGCTGGCGCTTGCCGTGCTGGCGGTCTTGTACCCTGCCCGGCCTGCCCGCGCGGCCCGAACCTGCGACGAGTGGTCCGCCGAGGTCGCCTCGGTCGAAGGCCGCGTCGAGGTGCTGCGCAGCGCCACCACGACCTGGGTGCCGTTGGCGGCCGGCGAGCGCGTCTGCACCGATGACTCCGTTCGCACCAACGCAGCAAGCCGCGCGATGTTGGTCCTGCCGGACGGCGGCGACATGCGCCTCGACGAGCATACGGTGCTGAACCTGCCGGAGCCGCCCTCGGGTTTCGGCTCGTTGCTCGAAGTGTTGAGCGGCATCCTCCACGTCATCAGCCGCGACCCGCGCGCGTTGAGCTTCAGGACGCCGTATGCGAACGCGGGCCTCGAAGGAACGGAGTTCGACATTCGCGTCGACGAAAGCCAGCGGCTGACGGAAATCGTCGTGCTCGAAGGCGAAGTCAGCGTCACGACACCGAACGGCGACCTCTCGGTGGCGAGCGACTACGTCGCGACGGCGCGCGACGGCCAAGCGCCGACCGCGGCGCCTCTCCCGCAGCCGATCGAGCGCATGCGCTGGGCGAGTCACTATCCGCCGATCGTCGACGAGCCGCTGCCGGAGCCCGAGCAGGCGCCGACGGCGGCCGAGCAAGCCGATGCGGAGTTCTATGCGTATCGCGCGGCCGCTCGTCTCGCGACGGCAGGGATCGAGGGTGCGCAAGCCGATATCGCCGCGGCGCTACGGCTCGCGCCGGAGAACGCGACGGCACTGTCGTTGGACTCCTTGCTCTTGTTGGCTCGTTCCGATCGCGCCGCGGCGCGTGAGCGACTCGCGCGAGCGCTTGCAGCCGAGCCGACATCCGTCGCCGCGCGGCTCGCGCTGTCGCACGTCGAGCAGAGCTCGGGCAACCTCGACGAGGCCGAGCGCGCGATCCGCGAGGCGCTGACCCTCGAACCCGACAATGCGATCGCAGTCATGCGCGAGGCCGAGCTCGCGCTAGCCCAGGGCGATACGCGCACGGCGATCGCGAGCGCGAATCGCGCACGCACCTTGGCGCCGAACCAGAGCTCACCGCTCGTCGTGCTCGGTTTCGCGAGCTTGCGGGCGTTCGACACGGCCGCGGCGGAGAAAGCCTTTGCGGACGCGGTCGCCCTCGAGCGCGACGCCCCGCTGCCGCGCCTCGGCTTGGGACTCGCGTCGATCCAGCGCGGCGATCTACCCGCGGGCCGGCGGCACCTCGAAGCCGCGGTCGCGCTCGATCCGGCCAACCCGCTGACGCGCAGCTACATGGCGAACGTCTATGACGCTGCGGAACGCGGTGACCTGACGGAGACACAGCTCGCGCTCGCGAAAGAGTTCGACGCTTTCGACCCCACCGGTTGGCTCTACTCCTCGCTGCAAAAATTGCGCAGCAATCGCCCTGTGGAAGCGTTGCAGGATCTGCAGCTCGCGGCGCGCATCAGCGGCGACTATCCCGTCTTCCGCTCGCGCCTCTCGCTCGACGAGGATCTCGCCACACGCAGCGCCGGGCTCTCGCGAATCTACACCGAGGTCGGGCTCCGCCAACTCGCCCTGCTCGACGCGTGGCGCACGCTAGGCGACGACCCTGCCAACTTCACCGGCCACCGGTTGTTGTCCGACGCCTACGCTTTCGAGCCGCGCCACGAGATCGCGCGCGTCAGCGAGCTACTCGCATCGCAGCTCAATCAGCCGGCCAACGTCGCGCCGGTCAAGCCTCAGCTCGGCCAACAGAACTCCGTGCTCGCGCAACGTGCGGGACCGAGCGCCACCTCGTTCGACGAGCTGTCGTCGCCCGTCGTCATGAACGGCCTCAAGCTAAGGGCGTCGGCGGCCGAAGGCGGCAACGGCACCGGCGGCCACGACGTCAGCCTCGCGGGCCTTCACGATCGCCTGTCTTACAGCGTCGGCCATTACCGCTTCTCGACGGACGGCTTCCGCGACAACAACGATTACGAACAAGACGTTGCGAATGCTTTGATCCAGTATCGGCCGACAGTCGATACGAATCTGCTGGCCGAGCTACGTTCGTCGCGCGCCGAATATGGCGATACCACGGTCTTGTTCAATCGCAACCTATACCTCCCGTCGACGCGCTTCGACGAGGACGTCGATTCGCTTAGGCTCGGCGCTAAACACCAGTTGACCACCACGCATGCGCTGCTTGGCTCCGTCATCTATCAAGACGTGCAGAACGGCCTGGGTAACGAGTTTTTCGCCGTGCGCACCGATCGAGAGGCCTACAACGTCGACGTCCAGCATCTCTACACGACCGACAAGCTGAGCATCCAGAGCGGTGTTCTCGCGGCGCGCGAAAATCAGCTGGATGAGGCGAGCCCGCCGGTGCCGGGATTCGATCCCACCGTCGAATCGACGAGCCGGCAGCTCGGACTCTATACGTACGCCTACTTCGATCCGGTGCCGACGTTGACCGTGACGGCGGGCGCGAGCTTCGACAGCATCGACAACCCCTACACCACGGAGGACGCCGCAAGCCCGAAGATCGGTGTCACGTGGCGGGCGACGCGCAACACGACCGTGCGGGCGGCCGCGTTCGAGACCTTATTCGGTACGCTGTCGACGTCCGCGCAAAACGTCCAGCCGCATCTCGAGCCCGTCCAGGTCGCGGGCTTCACGCAGCTCTTGTTCGGCGGGACGGCAGACCGCGCGAGCGTGGAGGGACTAGCGGTCGAGCACGAGTTTTCCCCTCGACTCTTTGCCGGCTGGCAAGCCGACCGGAGGGACACGGAGCGCACGGCGATCGACGCGACCGGGATGAGCGGGACTTTCTTGGTCACGCTGCGCGAGCGCGCGCAGAAGGCCTACGTGTATTGGCTGCCTGCGGACGGGCTGAGTCTCACGGGACACTACGAGCATGGTCGCTACAGCAGCGAGCCGCAGCCCCTGCTCGGCTACTCTCACATGAGCATCGATCGGCTCCCCATCGAGATCCGCCACTTCTCCCCTAGCGGCTTCACGATCGGGGCACGCGCCACGCATGTGGAACAAGAAGGCGAGTTCCAGAGCGATTTCCAGGAATCGCTGTTCGAACCTCCGCCGTATGCGCACGGTCAGGATCGGTTCTGGGTGCTCGACGCGTTCGTCGGCTACCGGCTTCCGAACCGGCGCGGGTTGCTGTCTCTGAATGCAGACAACTTGCTCGATGAGGACTTTCAATTCCAGGATATCGATCCAGCCAATCCGAGCCTCTTCCCCGAGCGGTTAGTCTCCTTCCGATTCACGCTAGCGTTCGAATGAGCGGGAAACTAATCCCAAAACAGCAATTGTTGACTTGCCAGCCTCTAAGATTTCTCGGAGCTTCGCCATTCCGCAGAAAAACCATAACGAGGGCGGTTTGATGTCTGACGCAATTACGCCAGAGTCCGAGGGGGACTCGCGCTCCGAGATCGCGGCTCTGCTTCACGAGCAATTTGCCCGGCTGACTCGCCGGCTGCGAACGCTCGAGCTGCCCGACGGCATGACGCCCGAGCGCCTGAGCGCTCTGTCCGTCATCGAGAAGCGAGGGCCGATCTCCGTCACGGCGCTGGCCGAGAACGAAATGGTGCGGCCCGCCACGATGTCGCGCATGGTCACTGCGCTCGTGGACGAAGGGCTCGTCAAGCGCGGCGGCGACAAGAGCGACGGCCGCGGCGTGCTGGTTACCGCCACCCCGAAAGGGCGCAAGGCGTATCAACGCGCGCAAGAGCTGCGCTTGAGTCACTTCGCCGAGGTGCTCGATTCACTGAGCGACGAGCAGCTGGCCTCGATGCGCAACCTTACGTCCGCGCTCGAGCGCCTGACGGTACTGCTCCACAAGTAGTCGAACGCTAGCCCGCGTCGCCCTCTACATCCAGAGTGCGCCGCACGGCCTTGGCTAGGTCGGCCAGCGTGAACGGCTTCGCCAGCGACGCCATGCCGACGCCGGGTATTCGCTCGGCGGGTCGGTGCGGATCGACTGTCGTGATGATCCGCAATTTCGGCTGAACGGCGCGAGCACGAATCAGAATGTCGGCATCGGCGCGCCCGAGGCCGTCGATCACGAGAAGCTGCGTCAGCTCGGCGCCAACGGCCGCAACCATGTCCTCGGCACCCGATGCGACTTTGACACGGTAGCCGAGCACTTCGAGCGTTTGGTGGATCGTCGCACGCAACGCCTCGTCTACCGCGAGCACGACGACGCGCTCCGTTCCGGAAGGCAACGTCGACAACGGCATCGTCCCTTCGATGGCGTCCGCGCCGTGCTCGTGCTGTTGCCGCGGCAGCAATAGGGTCACGGTGGTCCCCTGCCCCACGACGCTTTCGATCCCCGCGGAGCCGCCCGTGCTCTCGGCGAACCACCGCACCATGCTGAGCCCCAACCCGGTGCCGCCACGCTCGCGCTTCGTCGAGAAGAACGGCTCGAAGACGCGCGGCAATGCGTCGGGCGCTATCCCCGCGCCCGTGTCGCGCACGCTGACGGCGACGTAGCGCCCGCCGCGCGCGAGCCCCTTGAGCGGCGCCTCGTGCTCCGCAACGTCGACTCCTTGAACGCCGATCGTGATGCGCCCTTTACCGTCGATCGCGTCCCGCGCGTTGACCGCGAGGTTCACGACGACGCTCTCTAGCTGCGCCACGCTCGCGCGCACGGCGTCAACGTGCTCTTGCAGCGTCGTCTCCAGCGCGATGCGAGGACCGAGCGCACGCTTGAGCAACGGCAACAAGTCGCCGACGACTTTCGACGGGTCGATCGTGCCGACGGTGAGCTCCTCGCGCCGCGCGAACGTCATGAGCTGCTTGATGAGCTCGGTGCCGCGCTTGCCGGCATCGCGCGCGGCTTTGAGCTTCTCGAACACGTGCGGGCGTTCTCGCACTTCTTCGCCGATCAAGTAGAGATTGCCGACGAGCACGGTCAGCAGATTGTTGAAATCGTGGGCCACACCGGCCGTGAGGCTCCCGAGCGCCTCCATGCGGGCGCTGTGCTGCGCAGCTGCGCGCAAGGCCTTGTTGTCCTCGCCGTCTACGAAGATGCCGAGGTAACGGCGATCGTCGCCCTCGCCTTCGACGTGCACCTCGCCGCGGAGCAACTTCGGCGCGCCGTCGAAACCGCGCACTTCGATCTCCGCGGGCCGAACACCGCTCGGCCCCTTGCGCCATGCACTCCACGCAGCTGCATCGACGAGGTGATCCGCGAGCCGCACCCGGACCCGCGCCGCGGGATCCCCGAGACCGAGCAATCGCCGCATACGCGCGTTCGCGCGGACGATCGTTCCGTCGGCCGCCACGGCAATCGCTGCGACCACGCCGCTCGCTTCGAGAAGCGCGAGGTCGACGTCGGCGCGCGCGTTGGCTGCGTTGTCCCGACTTTTTGGTTGCGGCATCGATCCGGTCCGGCGCTAGTGGGCATTCGCCCAAGCGAAAATGTATCGACAGGCTAACTATTGGCGGCCGCGAGGCAGTTGACTGGTGTCACACTTTGCGGGCACGCGCACCGTGTGCAACCTGTGTCACGGCCCGTCAAGCGAGACGCAACGCACAGGGCGATTGTGAGCGGGGAGTTACAGTAGGCCACTCCTAAGCCTCAAGGTTCGTGATCCGCTCGTGAGCGACACGCTTCTCACCAAGACCATCGCGAGCACAGCGACGCTCAAGATCGCGAACATCCATTCGCTCGACTTGTTCTATACGCCGCTCGAGGAACGTTTCGAGCGAATCACGCGCATCGCGCGCCGCGCCCTGCACGCTCCCGTCGCCGCGATCTCGCTGCTGAACGAAGACAAGCAGTGGTTCAAGTCGGCAGCCGGTTGGGGCATCTCCGAGCTGCCGCGCGACCAGGCGATTTGCAAGCTGACGGTCGAAGCTAATCAGATCGTGATGATCGGCGACACGCTCGCCGACCCGCGCGTCGCGAAGCTACCGATCGTCATGGCTGCGCCGCGCTTCCGCGCTTACGCCGGTCACCCGCTCGTCGACGAGCAGGGCGCTTGCGTCGGAACGTTTTGCGTTTTCGACTTGAAGCCGCGCGAGTTCGCGCCCGTCGACCGCCAAGCATTGATCGATCTCGCGGCGCTCGCGCAGCGCGAGCTGATGTCCGATCAACTGACGAACGCGAACGCTGCGCTAACGTCGAAGCTCGGCATGGCTCGGCGTGAAGCGCTCATGGATCCGCTCACGCATCTGTGGAACCGCCGCGGCGCTTCGGTGCTATTGAAGGCCGCGTTCGCGAGTGCGGACCAACGCGGCACGCCGCTCGCGCTCGCACTGCTCGACCTCGACAACTTCAAACGCATCAACGACACGCGCGGACATCAGACGGGCGACGAGGTACTGCGGCGCGTCGCGAGCCGGCTCCTGAGCACCGTGCGCGGCGACGACGCGATCTGCCGGCTCGGCGGCGACGAGTTCTTGGTGCTGATGGCAGACACGGACGCCGCGATCGCGAGCCGCGTTGCGGAGCGCATTCGGCACGCGATCACGGACACCCCGGTCCCCACTCGCGACGGCGCGCTGACGGTGAGCGTCAGCGTCGGTTGCACGATTCGCCAACCGCGCGACACGACGGCCGTCGAAGCGCTGCTCGAGCGTGCTGACCAAGCGTTGATGGAATCGAAGTCCGCCGGACGCAATCGCGTTCGAATGACGAGCTGATCGGCGTTCCGCCGCGTCCGCGGCCGAACCGGGCCGCCCTGTCCCCCCAATTCCGTTGCGGTATGATCTGCGTGCCTCGAGGCGCGGCGCGCCGAGAGTCTTTACGCAAGCCTTGGGGAGATACCGTGGCCAAACGAGTCGATGACACTTCGACGGGCTCCGTCGACCGCCGCAAGTTCTTGAAGGGCGCCGCGGCCGGTGCCGCCGGCGCTGCAGGCGCCATCGTGGCGGGGCCCGGCTCGGCTCAACAGGCCCCGGCGCAAACGCGGCCGAGCGTGGCGCGCCCCACTGAAGCCGCCGGGCGCGCGGACTATGTGCCTCCCGAGCCGAGCGTCGACACACGCTTCATTCGCCATCCAGGCTCCGACTACATGGTCGACGTGCTGAAAGCGCTCGACTTCGACTACGTCGCCGTGAACCCCGGCTCCGCATTCGAGGGCTTGCACGAGTCTCTGATCAATCACGGCGGCAATCGCAAGCCGGAGATTCTGACCGTGCTGCACGAGGAAGCCGGCGCCGCGATCGCGCACGGCTACGCCAAGGCGGCCGGGAAACCGATGATGACGCTGATGCACGGCACCGTCGGGCTGCTGCACGCCTCGATGGGCCTGTTCCAGGCCTGGTGCGACCGCGTTCCGGTGTTCGCGATCGTCGGCCAGCCGCGCAACCCGACGAGCGTCGTCAACCGGCCGCACAGCGCGCAGGACATGGGCTCCATCGTGCGCGACTTCATGAAGATGGACGATGAGCCGACGAACCTCGACGTGTTCGCGAACATCGCGATGCGCGCGTACACGATCGGTCGCACGCCGCCGATGGGGCCGACGCTGCTCGTCGTCGACTCCGAGCTGCAAGAAGAGGCGATCCCCGATCCGAGCAAGCTCACGATTCCGCGGCTGTCGATGCCGAGCATCCCACAGGGCGAATCGGGCGCCGTGCGCGAGGCGGCGCGGCTTCTCGCCACGGCCGAGCGGCCGTTGATCCGCACGGGCAAGCTCGCGCGCACGTCGGCGGGTTGGGACCGCTTGATCGAGCTCGCCGAGCTGTTGCAGGCGCCCGTCGACGTCGGCGGGTACGCGTCCTGGCAGGATTTTCCGTCGTGGCACGCGCTGTACGGCAGCGGCGGCGCCGACTATCGGCCCGACGTGATTCTCGGGCTCGAGTTGAACGACATGACGGCGTCGGTGCGCGGCGTTCGCGCCAGCGGCGGGAAGACGATCAGCATTTGCGCGGAGTACCTCTCGCAAGGCCACAACATCCACGACTTCGGCAACTACTCCGAGGTCGACGTCGCAATCGCGGCCGACGGCGAGGCCACGTTGCCGTCGCTGATCGAGGAGATTCGCAAGCAGAGCACTAGCAACGCCACGCGGCTGCGAGCGGCGCGCGGCGTGCAAATCGCGGAAGCGCACAAGAAAATTCGCGAAGCCGAAATCGACTCCGCGCGTTACGGGTGGAACTCGAGCCCGATCAGCGTCCCGCGCATGATCGCGGAGCTCGGGCGGCAAGTTCAAAACGACGACTGGGCGATTGTGTCCGGCCATCAATTCACGGGACAGTGGCAGCGCCGCCTGCTGAATCACGACAAGCACTATCGCTACAACGGCGACTGCGGCGGCTTCGGCATCGGCTACGACACGCCCGCCTCCGTCGGCGGCGCGCTCGCGCACCGCGAGCACGGCCGGCTGCCGATTGCGGTCGTCGGCGACGGCGACTTCAACTTCGTCGGCGCCGGCGCATTGTGGACGGCCGCGCATCACAAGATTCCGCTGCTGTTGATCGTGCACAACAATCGCGCCTATCACGCCGAGGTCATGCTCGTGCAGCGCACGGCCGCACGGCGCGGCCGCGGCAACGACATGGTCGACATCGGCAACGTCATCCGCGACCCGGCACCCGACTACGCGAAGATCGCGCAAGGCTACGGCCTCCATGCCGAGGGGGTCGAGGATCCGAACGCGCTAGCACCGGCGCTCGAGCGCGCGCTCGCTCGCGTGCGTGCCGGCGAGCCCGCATTGCTCGACGTCATTTCGCAACCGCGGGGCCCGACATGAGACGTCGAATGCTGCGCACGTCCTTTGCATCTGCCGCGCTGGGCGGCGTCTTGATCGCCGCGGCGTTGTCGGCGCAACAGCAGCCCCAAGCCGTCGTCGGCGACGCGACGCGTGGCAAGCAGCTGTTCGCGGACACGTTCAATTGTTACGCGTGCCACGGATTCGACGCGCAGAGCGGCGAACGCCGACTCGTGCCGATGAACTACCCCCAGGAAGGGTTCATCACGTTCGTGCAGAACTCGCCGCTGCCGAACATGCCGGCGTTTCCGGACGCGTCGCCCCAGCAACTCGCGGACATCTACGCCTACATCCGCACGATCCCCGCCGATGCGCCGGCCTTAAACGACCTGCCGCTACTCCGCGACATTCTCGACCGCAAGGCTCGCGCAGCGGCCGATTGAGTGCCCGCCCGCCGCCACGCATCGAGGGAGATGCCGCGCGGCGGCCGCCGCACTAAAATACGGCGTACGACCCAGCGGAGACCCGTGTCGATGATCTCGAGGATGTTCCTCTTCGCGGCGTTGCTCGCGGCCACCGCCGCAGCCGCCCAACCCGCCGCGGCGCCCTCACCCGAGAAGCAGCGCATGACTGCACTCGGCGTCGAGCACAAGACCGCGCGCGCTCTGTACGACCACTTCAAGAGCGAGGCGAACGGCGGGCAAGCGTTGACGTGGCGCAGCGCGCCCGACTGGACGGGCATCTGGACGCGCGAGGCGAGCCCGTTCTTCTGGGATCCCGACCAAGCGTCGCCGACGGCGCTGCCGACCGCGAAGCTGACTCCCGAGCACGAACGCTTGTTGCGCGACAAGCTCGAAAAAGTTGCGAAGGGCATCGAGTTCGACCCGCTCAGCAACTGCGAGCCGGCCGGCATGCCGCGCTGGATCGTCGAGCCGTTCTTGAAGGAGTTCGTCGTCACGCCGAGCGAGGTGTACTTGATCAACGAGATGCAGAACGAGATGCGCCGCGTCTACACCGACGGTCGCGACCACCCGAGCGAGGCCGACGCGTACCCGCTCTGGGAAGGCGACTCGATCGGCTTCTGGAACGGCGACAAGCTCGTGATTCATACGGCGCAGATGCGTGCCGGACAGTATCAGCGCATCCAGCCGTTCTATACGGAGCAGGTCGAGACCGTCGAGATTTGGCAGAAGACCGACGACACGACAATGACGGTGGACGTCTGGGCGTTCGATCCGCCGGCCCTCGCCGAGCCCTGGTACACTAGGCAGATCTACAAGAAATTGTCGAACGACGACGCGAGCTTGCGTATCCGCTATTGGAACTGCGGCGAGAATCAAAACAACGCTGTCGAGCAAACGGATACGGGCACCTCGGATTTCTCGAACTTCACGTTCACTGAAAGAGACGACAAGTAAGGAGATGGCCATGAGGAGACTGTTGGGCTCTGTAGTCTTGAGTGCGGTCGTCTTGGCCGCGCCGGCGTTCGCCCATCACTCGGCGGTCATGTTCGATGACCAGAAAGAGGTCACGGTCAAAGGCACCGTCAAAGAATTTCAGTACACGAACCCGCACTCGTGGCTGCTCGTCGACGTCAAAGACGACAAAGGCAACGTCACGACTTGGGGATTCGAGGCCGAAGGGCCGAGCACGCTGACGCGCGCCGGCATTCGCAAGAGCGACTTCGCACCGGGCACCGAGATCACGATCACGGGCAACCCGATGCGCGACGGCCGGCCCGCCGCGGCTTGGATCCGCGCGACGCGCGGCGACGGCAAGCAGTTCGATCCGCGCGCCGGTTTCGCGATCAAGTAAGAAACGGCGCACGCCCGCAAAGGGTCAAGCCCGAGCCGGACATCGGCTCGGGCTTTTCTTTTGCCGAGTCGTCGCCGATCGCTTTTGCGCCTACGCGCGGCCCTCCGGCAACTGCGCGATGCACTCCGCGGCGCCGACGACGCGCGCCAGCACTCCGAGCGAGCCGAGCGCCGTGCACGCCGCGGCGATGTCCTCCGCGGCGACACCGACGCGCTCGCTCCAGCGAACCGTCTCGAGCCAACCCGTAACGTCGGCGGCACGAAGCCCGTAGCGACGCGCGATCAGCGGCGCAGCATCCGGCGCCGCGCGCAGCGCGCGAGCCTCTTCGAGCACGATCGCGAGCGCGCGACCGAGCGCTGCTCGCTGCTCGACACGGCACGCCGTTGCGGCGCAAACGACGAACGCCGGCCATGGCGCCGTGAACTCGCCGACGCGGCGAAACTGGCCGCTGTCGACGAGCGGCTTCGTCATGAGCTTCTCCCAGAAGAACACGTCGGCCGTGCCGGCCGCGAACGCGGCCACGGCTCCGTCCAGGTTGCCGACGGTGACGAGGGCCAGGCGCTCGACGGGCCAGCCTTGCGCGCGTGCGTGCACGAACGCCATGAGGTGCGACCCCGACCCCTTGCGGCTGATCGCGTACCGAGCGCCTTCGAGCTCCGCAAGCGACCGAAAGCGCGAAGTCGCAGGAACATGAATGCCCCACACGAGCGGCGAATCGGTGAAGAGACTGACGATCTTCAGAGGAACGCCGTCCGCGACGGCCGCGACGGCGCCCTCGGTCAACAGCAATGCAGCGTCGAGCTCACCGTCGCGCAGCGCCTTCGCCATCGCGCCGGAACCGCCGGGGTACTCGCGCCACGCGACCTCGACGCCGAGCTGCGCGAAGCGTCCCCTTTCGACGGCCAGCAGCCAAGGCAAGTTGAAGTGCTCAGGGACGCCGCCGATCCTTAGTTTTATCATGGCGTTATAGTGCCATGCTCAGGCAGAACCTAGGACTACTTCAGCGCGCCTTCGGCGCGAGATACGCGGCCAGCGCGTCCAAGTCCGCGTCGCTGATCTCCGTCTTGCGAAACGGCGGCATGACGGACACACCGGTGCGAACGAACGAGCGCGTGAGCTCGGGCACGAGGTCGGTCCGCTGCTCCAGCGCCGCCGGCTTCGCTCCCTTGTAGAGAGACTCGAGCGCTTGCGTGCCGGGATGGCGAGGACCCGGCGCATGACACGGCGCGCACCAGCCTTGGAACACTTCGTTGCCGCGCTCTGCGCTCGGCTCCTGCGCGCCAGCGCCACCGGCGAGCGCAGCGAAGAGACCCACGAGCCACTGCGATCTGTTGATCATCCTCGCACCCCTAGGCACGCGAAACGGGTGCAATGACCCAGGAGAACAATGCTTCGGACTGCGGCACCTCGGCCGCACCGCGCGTCTCGGCCCGAGCTTCGCGGCGCGGGGCGCGCACTCTCGGGCATCCCGCGACGACGTCGGCCAACGCGGCGGGCCAGCCCGGCGCTGCGGCCGCCTCGGCTGCCTCCGACACCCACTCGCCCGGACCTTCGAGCCGATGCGCGACGCAGCCGCCGGCGGCGGCCGCGTGCTCGCCGCGATAGACGACGCGCAGGCGCTGATCCCAGGCGAGCCGCTCGAGGCAGAACAGTGCGCCGTGTGCTGTGAGGCCGGCAACGGCAACCGGCTCGCGCCGCCAAGCGTGGTAGAGATCGTCGTACCAAAAGCGCGTCATGTCGCCCGCCATTGCGTGCACGGTGAGCCCGCGGGCCTCCGCACGGCGTGCAAACGCGACGCTCGCGGGGAAGCGCGTGTCGTAGAGAACCTTGTAGAGCGGCACGGTCGAGCCGAGCTCGGCGTTCGCCCGCCCAGAGGCCGGCAGAGCCGCGACGGCCAGCGCGCCTTTCAAGACCTCTCGACGGCTCGTCATCGATGCCTCACGAGCGATTCATACCGCGCCAGTATCATACGCTGCGCTGCGCCGCCGAATCGACCGCGACGGCTCGCTGCTACACTGGAGCGTCATGACGCGTGCGCCAGATTCCGTTCGTGAGAGCGCTGAAGAGCCGTTTCAGCAACGTGTCGCGGCTGCCGATCTCGTTCCGCTCTGGACGTTCTTCAAGGAGTGGTTTGCCGCCGAACCGCGCGTCGGCGCGGTACCGCACCTGTGGTCGTACGCGAGCTTGCGCCCCGTCGTCATGGAATCGGGCGCCGTCGTCTCGACGGCCGATGCGGAGCGCCGCGTGCTCGTGCTCGAGAACCCGGGGCTCGCGGGCCGCCATCTCGCGACGGACGCTCTCTACGCCGGGCTCCAACTCATCTTGCCCGGCGAGTTCGCGCGTGCGCACCGGCACACGGCGGCCGCGTTGCGGTTCATCGTCGAAGGCGAGAACACGTACACGGCCGTGGCCGGCGCGCGTTGCTACATGCGGCCCGGCGACTTCATCGTCACACCGTCGTGGGCGTGGCACGAACATCGCAACGAAAGCGCGGAGCCGACAATCTGGCTCGACGTGCTCGACGTGGCGCTGATCCGTCTTCTCGGGGCCGGCTTCTCGGAGCACTACCCCGAGGCCGAGTTTCCGTCGGCAGTCCCGCCCGGCGATGGTCACCTGCGCGACGGACGCAATCTCCTTCCGGTCGACTTGGAGCGCGGCACCGGTGCGTCGCCCGTGTTCGCGTACCCTTTCGACTATGCTTACGAAGCGCTCGAGCATCTGCGCGAGCACAGCGAGTGGGACGCGTGCCACGGCGTGAGGATGCACTACATCGATCCGACGACGGGCGGCCCCGCCGTGCCGACGATCTCGACGTTCCTGCAGCTCGTGCCGGCCGGCTTCGCGACGACGCCGTACCGCTCGACGGCGAGCAGCGTCGTCACGGCCGTGCGCGGCCGCGGGCGCGTCACGATCGGGCGCGGCAGCGACGCGACGACGTTCGAGTTCGGGCCGAAGGACCTGTGGGCCGTTCCGAGTTGGCAGCACGTCAGCGTCAGCGCGGTCGAAGAGTCGATCCTGTTCAGCGCGTCCGACGAAGCCGTGCACCGCAAGCTCGGCGTCTGGCGCGAGCAGAGAAGCTAGGCCGCTGCCGTTGGCTCACCGCGATCGGCTAACATCCGCGTTCTCGAACGTTCGAGGAATCGGTTGATGACCGAAGAGCACGAGCCCGGGCCGGCGCCCGAGCCGATCGCCCCCGCCCCCCCTCCGCCGGCGCCCGCCGCGCCGAAGCGGGATCTCTGGGCCGAGATCAAGGAGCACAAAGTGCTCCAGTGGGCAGCGGCGTATCTCGGTGCTGCGCTCGCGATCGCTCAAGCGCTCGAGATCGTCGGCGACGCGTTCGAGTGGCCGAACGTCGTCGACCGCGTCGTCGTCATGGCGCTAGTCGTCGGCTTCCCGATAGCGGTTACCGTCGCGTGGTATCACGGCCACCGAGCGCTGCGCCGCGTCAGCATCGGAGAGCTCTCGATCGTGGCGGTGCTGCTGCTCGTCGGCGCGTTGCTGCTCACGGTCACGCTACGGCGCGGCGACGACGAGCTGTCGGCTGCCGCGACCTCGATGCCTGCCGTAACTCCCGTCGCCGCGGCAGTGACCGGTGCGAGCGGCACGCCGCTGCCGAACAAGATCGCCGTCTTGCCGTGCGACAACCAGAGCCCCGACGCCGCCGACGCGTACTTCGCCTCGGGCCTGCATCAAGACATCATCTGGCAGCTCGACAAGCTGCGAAACTTGAACCCGATTCCGCGCGTCACCGTGCTTCGGTACGAGGACAGCGACATGCCGATCGCCGCGATCGCCGCGGAGCTCGGCGCGCGCGCGTTGCTCGCCTGCACGGTGCGCTACGCCGAGAACCGCGTCAGGATCACGGCCGAGCTCGTCGACGCATCGGGTCTCACGACCCTGTGGCAGCAGGAATACGAGCCGAGCCTCGCCGACATCAAGGACGTGTTTGCAGTGCAAGCCGACATCGCGATGAACATCTGCGACGCACTGTCCGTCGTGTTCACCGCGACCGAGCGCGAGCTGCTCGCGAAACCGCCGACGGTGTCCACGGAGGCCTACGAGCTGTTCCTGAAAGCGCTCTACGAGCCCGACTACGACAGGACCGTCGAGCTGTTCGAGCAGGCCGTCGCCGCCGACGGACAATTCGCGGCCGCTCATGCCGCGCTCGCATTCCTGTGGGCGACCGAGCTCATCAATACGAACTATGCGGCCGCCGTCGCGCCGGAGGCGCGCGCCGAGCGCGAAGCCAAAGTCCGTGAGTACGCGGAACGGGCGTTCGCAATCGATCCTCAAGTGCCCTACGCGCGCTCGGCACTGACGCTCGAACGTATGCTGCACTGGCGCTGGTCCGACGCGTACGACCACATCGTCAGCGCGCGCGAGCTGACGCCGAACGACGTCACGCAGTACGACATCTTCATGCTGTCGTACCTTGGCCGATCCGACGAGGCCATGGCCGTCGTGCAGCGCGGCGAGCAGCTGTATCCGACCGACCCGCCTTGGTGGCGCGGCTGGGCCGCAGGGTTCGGCGGCGACTACGACGCTGCCGCGGCCGCATTCACGTCCGTAGTCGCACAATCCGAGGACATCCAGGCGCTACTCGCGCGCGATTGGCTCGCGCGCATCGAGATCGCGCGCGGCAACGACGCCGAGGCCCTCGCGGAGCTGAGGATGGCGGAGAACATTACGGGACCGGACCGGCAACCCCTCTTCCTGCCGATGTGGGCATATGCCTATCGCCGGCTTGGAGAGACCGCCGACGCGCAGCGCATTTACGCCGAGATCGAGCAGCGCGAAGCCGCGGGCACTCGCTTCGGCGCGGGCGGATGGGCGATGGCGGCGCTCGCGGTCGGCGACGAGCAGCGCGCGCTCGAATGGCTCGACGCCGCCGCCGGCAAAGTCGCCAACCACGAGATCGACGAAGGCTTCTTCAATCTGATGGCGTTGCGGGCCAATGTGACGAACGACGCGCTGTTGCGGCAACGCAAGTTCGTCGACGCATTACGAAGGATCGAAGGCGAATGAACCGACCGATGACACAACGATCGAAATCGCTCGCGGCTTTGGCCGCGATCTTCCTGACGAGCCAGGCTGCGGCACAGCGCGAAGTGGCGCCCGTGACGGACGCGATGCTCGTGAACCCCGATCCCGCCGACTGGCTGATGTGGCGCCGCACGCTCGACAGCTCGGGCTACAGTCCCCTGAACCTCATCGACCGGCGCAACGTCGCGCGGCTCGAAGTCGCGTGGTCCGTCGATCTCGACGCGGCGCCTTCGCAAGAAGGCATCCCGCTCGTCTACGACGGCGTGCTGTACTTCCCGAGCCCGTCGGACGTCACGACGGCGTTCGACGCGGCGACCGGAAAGAAGCTCTGGGAGCACCGCCGCGCGCTGCCGGCCGATCTGGGGCAGTTCGTGCCGTTCCCGCAGACGAACCGCAATCTCGCGATCTACGGGCGGCTCATCATCGACAACGGCGCCGACGACTTCATCTACGCGCTCGACGCCGCGACCGGCGAGCAAGTTTGGGAAACCAAAATCCTCGACTACAAGATCCACCACGTGAAGCAGGGCTCCGCGCCGCTTGTCGCGAACGGCGTGCTGATCGCGGGGCGAAATTGCCAACCGAACGGCGGACCCGATGCGTGCGTCATCACGGGCCACGACGCACGCACGGGCAAGGAGCTCTGGCGAAAGCGCACGATTCCGAAACCCGGCGAGCCCGGCGGCGACAGTTGGGGCAACGTGCCCGACGACAAACGTTGGCACGTCGGCGCGTGGATGATTCCGAGCTACGACCCGGTGCTCGACCTCGTCTACGTCGGCACGTCGGTCACGGCGCCGGCGCCGAAGTTCATGCTGGCCGGAAACGACAAGCAGTACCTGTATCACAACTCGACGCTCGCCATTCGGCCGAAGACCGGCGAGGTCGTCTGGTACTACCAGCACGCCGTCGATCACTGGGACCTCGACCATCCGTTCGAGCGCATGCTCGTCGACACGGCCGTCGCGCCGGACCCGCGCGAGGTGCCTTGGATCAATCCGCGTTTGCGCAGCGGCGAGCAGCGCCGCGTCGTGACGGGAATCCCGGGCAAGACGGGGCTCGTCTACACGCTCGACCGCGCGACGGGCGAGTTTCTCTGGGCGCGGCCGACGATCACGCAGAACGTCATCGAGAGCATCGACGGCGCGACGGGCGCCGTGCACGTGCGCGCCGATTCGCTGTTCACGGACATCGAACAGAGCCGTCTGATCTGCCCGACGACGAACGGCGGCAAGAATTGGCCCGCGGGTGCGTACAGCCCGCGCACGAAGACCATGTACTTCGCGATGGCCAACACGTGCGCGTGGACGACCTCGGCCGCGACGCCCACGGCAACACCCGAGATGCTCTACGCGATCGACACCGACAACGTCATCGCGCCCGACGCAAACGGCAAAGCCGGCACGCTGCGCGCGCTTTCCGTCGAGACAGGAAAGGCCTCGTGGCGCTACGACCAGCGCGCCGCACTGATGGCGCTGCTCGCGACGGGCGGCGACCTCGTGTTCGGCGGGGACGTAGCCGGAGTGTTGCACGCGTTCGACGCCGCGACGGGCGAAGTGTTGTGGGAAAAAAACGTCGGCGCGCAAATCACGGGGCATCCCGTGACGTTCGCCGTGAACGGCAAGCAGTACGTCGCCGTCAGCACGGGGCGCTCGAACATGACGGGCGGCCTCACGCGCCTCACACCCGAAGTCGTGCCGGCGGAGAGCCCCAACAAGCTGTTCGTATTCGCGCTACCGGACTAGGCCTTGCGTGGCCTAAAGTCCAATTACAGCCTGCACGCTCGACGGCAATAGTGTCGAGGGGAGAACCGCCATGCCTATATTTTGTTTGGAACGAACACGCCGCGCGCTAGCGCCGCTCGGCACCGGCGCGGCCGTCGCGTTGCTCGCGGCCACGCAAGCCTGGCCGCAGGACCCACCCGCTCAGCCCGCGCCGGCCGCAGCGCCCACTCAACCCGTCGCGCAAGCGTTGAGCACGCCGCCGCAGGCCGCGAAGTCCGGCACGTTCTCGCGCGAAGAGCTCGAGCAGATGGCCTCGCCGATCGCGCTGTATCCGGACCCTCTGCTCGCCCAGGTGCTGATGTCCTCGACCTACCCGCTCGAGATCGTCGAAGCGGCACGCTGGAGCAAAGCCAATCCCGACTTGAAGGGCGACGCGATCGGGCTGGCGCTGAAGGACATGGACTGGGACGCGAGCGTGAAATCGATCGCGACGTTTCCGGACGTCCTCGCGATGATGGATGAGAAGCTCGACTGGACGCAGAAGCTCGGCGACGCGTTCCTCGCACAGCAGGCGGAGCTCATGGACGCGGTGCAGCGATTGCGTTCCCGCGCGAAAGAAGCCGGCACGCTGATGTCGAGCAAGGAACAGGTCGTCACCGAAGAGAAGGCGCCGCCGCCCGATGCCGAAGAGGCCGCCGCTGCGGCCGCGGCCGCACCGGCGGGCGCGGCACCGCCACCGGCCGAGCAGACGACGATCATCAAGATCGAGCCGGCCGATCCGGAAGTCGTGTACGTGCCTTCCTATAACCCCACGGTCGTGTACGGGGCGTGGCCGTATCCGGCGTATCCGCCCTACTACTACTACCCGCCGATGTATCCGCCCGGCGCGGCGTTCTTCACGTTCACGGCCGGCGTCATCGTCGGCGGCGCGCTGTGGGGCAACTGCGGCTGGGGCTGGGGCCACAGCGAGGTCAACATCAACGTCAACCGCTACAACAACTTCAACGGTAACCTCGGCGCCGGCGGCATCGGCGGCGTTGGGGGTGTCGGCGGCGTGGGCGGAGTCGGTGGCGTTGGCGGCGTGGGTGGCGTCGGCGGCGTTGGCGGAGCCGGTGGCATTGGCGGGGCCGGTGGCGTCGGCGGCCCCGGTGGCGTCGGCGGAGCCGGCGGGGTTGGCGGAGCCGGCGGGGTTGGCGGCGGAGCCGGCCAACCCAAGTGGTCGCACAACCCCGAGCATCGCAAAGGCGCGCAGTACCGCGACTCCGCGACGCAGGACAAGTTCGGGCGAGGCCAGAACTCGAACTCCGTGCAATCGCGCGAGCAGTTCCGCGGCCGCGCCGAGCAGGGCCGCCGCGACATCGCGGCCGGCGGCGCGACTCAGGATCTCGCCGGCAATCGCCTCGGCGGCCAAGGCGGCGCGGGCAATCGGCCCACCGCCGGGCAAGGGGCCGTCGGGACCGGCAATCGCGCCGGACAAGGCGGCGCCGGAGCCGGCGCTCGGCCGTCGCAGACGCCCTCCACGGGCGCAGCGAATCGGCCCTCGACGTCGAACCGCAGCTCCACGGGTAATCGCAGCTCGGGCACGTTTGGCAGCTCCGGCAGCGGCAGCTCCACGCGTTCGGCCAGCCAGCGCGGCTACTCGAGCCGCTCGTCCGGCGGATTCTCCGGCGGAGGATTCTCGCGCGGGGGCGGCGGAGGCGGCGGATTCCGCGGCGGCGGCGGAGGACGGCGATGAAGGCCGTGAACGTCCGCACCCTTCGTAACGGCTCGCTCGCCGCGTTCGCTGTCGCGATTCTCGCGGGCTGCGATCTGTTTGGCGGCTCGCAGGTGACCTTCGACTCGCCCGATCAGGCGAGCGATGCGTTGATCGCAGCCGCAGCCTCGGGCGACACGTCGGCGCTGTTACGCATTCTCGGCGACGATGCGGCGCCGCTCGTCGAGTCCGGCGACTCCGTCGACGACGGCGCGGTCCGCGACGAATTCATCGCGAAGTACAACGCCGCGCATCGTTGGGTCAGCGAGGACGCCAGCGTCTCCACGCTGCTCGTCGGCGACGACGACTGGCCGTTTGCGTTTCCACTCGTCAGCGAGGCCGGACGTTGGCGCTTCGACACGACGAACGGCGTCGAAGAAATCTTGAATCGCCGCATCGGCGAGAACGAGCTCGCTGCGATTCAAGCGTCGCTTGCGTACGTCGACGCACAACGCGAGTACTACTGGTGGAATCCAGAAGGCGCCCCGCTGCTGCATTACGCGCGCAATCTCGTGAGCTCGCCGAACAGCAAGGACGGGCTCTATTGGGACGCCGGGCCCGACGAGACGCCGAGCCCGCTCGGAGAGCTGTTCGCGGCAGCGCGCGCCGAGGGCTACCTGACCGAGAACTCGGTGCGCCCTGCTCCTTTTCACGGCTACTACTTCCACATGCTGACGTCACAGGGTTCGCATGCGGCCGGAGGCGCCTACGATTACGTCATCGGCGATCGCTTGGTCGGCGGCTTCGGCTTGGTGGCGTATCCCTCGGAGCGCGGCTCGACGGGCGTCATGACGTTCATCGTCAATCACGACGGCGTCGTGTTCTCCAAGGATCTAGGGGAGGATACCGACAAGCTCGCCGGCGAGATGACGGTCTTCGATCCCGACGAAAGCTGGAAGCGCGAGGACGTCGAGGCTCTCTAAGCCGCTTGCGGTCAAATCGGCAGCGCCGGCACCGCCAGCACGGGGCACGGTGCGCGGCGTAACACGCGTTCCGTCGTGCTGCCGCGCAGCGCGTCGAAGACGCCGTGTCGACCTTCGGTCGGCATCACGATGAGGTTGGCCCGCACGAGCTCGGCGGCAGCCACGATCTCGTCGACCGGATTGCCGGCGCGATGCATGCGTGCGAAAACCCACTTCGGTCCTTCGCGCGTGACGACACTCGGCATGCCGCTCTGGTCACCTACGTGTAGCAACGTGATCGTGACGTTGTTGTCGCCCATGATCTCGGCTGCGCGCACGGCAAACTCGATCGCAGCGTGGGGATCGGGCGCCCGATCGACGGGTATCAGCACGTTGGCGAGCGTGAGGTTTCCGTCGGCGACTTCGATGACGCTGCGCTCAGCCTCGGCTGGAACGAACAGCGTCATCGTCCGCGACCACCGCGCCATCGCTTCTGCGATGGAACCCTGCAACCAGCGCGCGACGCCTTCGCGTCCTTCCGTCGCGACGACGAGTAATTCGGCCGGCCAGTTTTCGAGATGCTGTGCCACGGCCCATGCTGGGGAGCGGCCTGCCATTTCAATTTTCGTGACCCGCACGCCGAGCCTATCGAACACAGCCTCTTGAGCACTCCCTGGCTCGAGCAACTTCCAACGCTCGAGCGTCTCGCGAACGGATGGGAATGTGCCAAAGTCGGGGGACGGTTCCGGCGCCACGTGTAACAGCGTGAGCTCGGCTTGGCGCAGCACCGCAACACCCAGCGCGTGCGCGAACGCGCGCTCGCCGGCGGCCGAAAAATCGGTGGCATGCACGACGGATCGAATGAACGGCACGGAACGGTTGATGTTGGCCACGGAGTTTTCCGTTGATCGGGTATCGAAGCGAACGGCCGACAGTATGTCCTATTTCCAACGCCGCGCATGTGACGGATTGCAGCTTTGGCGCAGGGCCGTGTTCGATGATTCCCGCGTCGTCTCGCATCTCGTACGCTGACCCGCGGACCTACGGAATCGACTTCAAGCTTCGACGTTGAAGCGGCATCGCTAGCTGCCCGGCGGCGCGGGGCGCGCAATCGCAATCGCGCGCAGCGACTCCGCGTCCACGCCCAAATCGGCGCCGCCGCTCGGCAACCCGTAGACGCTGAACAGATACGCGAGCACGTCGGCGTAGTCCTCCGGACGCAGAGAACCGGGGTCGTCCTCGGGCATCTCGGACGAGATGTAATCGAAAGTTTCCCAAAGCGGCTCGCCGTCGACCTCGTCCAAGTACGCGTCGGGCCCCGTGAACTCCGCGATCTCGTGGCAGTTCGTGCAGATCGAGCTGAACACGCGCTCGCCGCGGACGGCCTGTTCCGACGAGAAGACCCCGTCGCGCACGCTGCGCGGCGAATCCTGGGCCACCACGGTCGCAGCGGCCGCAGCAACTCCCAACGCGGCCGACGCGGCCAACCTCACAAACGATTTCGACATGGGCGCTAAATTTCGGGCAAGGGGTGGCGGCAAGTCAATCGGCTGCTGCGGCGGCGACGGGCAGCTCGCCGCTCGCAACGAGCTCGTCCTGGAAACCGAACGACGTCATGTCCTCGATCCGCTGCGGATAGAGGATTCCGTCCAAGTGGTCGCACTCGTGCTGCACGACGCGCGCGTGAAAATCCGCAACCGTCCGATCGATCGGCGCGCCGAGCTCGTCGAAACCGCGATACCGCAAGCTGCGGTACCGGGGGACCAGCCCGCGCATCCCGGGCACGCTCAAGCAACCTTCCCAGCCCGAATCGCGCTCGTCGCTGAGAAACTCGATCGTCGGGTTCACGAGAACCGTCAAGGGCACAGTCTCCGCGTCCGGGTAGCGTGGATTCGCGGACACCTCGAAAACGACGACGCGCTGCAGCACGCCGATTTGAATCGCCGCAAGGCCCGCGCCGTCGTTGGCGCGCATCGTATCGAGCATGTCGTGAACCAGCTCACGAAGCGCCGGTGTGCCGAACTCCGTGACAGGCTCGGCAATCTGCCGTAAGACGGGGTTGCCGAGGCGCAAAATGGGCCGTATCGCCATACGCCAATTATAGAGATCGCCGCGAAAACCGCGGCGTTTTGCATAAGTTGTGACGCGGTAACACGAACCGGCTGGTCCGGCACGGCACACTCCGACGCTGCAATAGCGCCAGTGAAGGGCACCGGCAGCCATGTACCACGCGCATTTCGGCCTCGAACGGGGTTTGTTCGGCGAAGGCATCGCGGCCGACGCGGCCGTCTTTCGCACCGCGAAGCACGACCGCCTCATCGCCCACTTCAAGCTCGCGTTCGCTTCGCCGAGCTCGGGCATCGTGCTGCACGGCTCGGCCGGCGTCGGCAAGACGACGTTGACCGCAACGGCACTGCGCGCAACCAGCACTCGTCTCGCGCTCGCGTGGCTCAGCGGTCTGCCGACGAACGCGGCCGAGTTGCTCGAGCTGATCCTCGTCGAGCTCGGCATCGGCACGTTGCGCACGACTCGCATCGAGCGCTTACAGCTCTGGCGCCAATTTCAAGCGGAGATGCGCGCGACGGATTCGCGCTTGTTCCTCGTCGCAGAGCGCGCCGAAGACATGTCGGCCGACGTGTTGCACGCGCTCGATCAGCTGACGGCGCCGGATGCCGTCGGCAACGCCGGCGCGAATTTCGTGCTGCTCGGCCATGCCGGCATCGCCGAGCACCTCGCGGCTCCGCTGCTCGACTCGCTGCGGCAGCGCGTGCGTTTGCACGCAGAGCTCGAGCCGTTCTCGGAAGCCGAGCTGCAAGACTATTTGCGCCATCAAGTCGCGCGCGCAGGCGGGCACTTCGACCGCATCTTCGCGCCCGGCGCCGTCGCCGCGCTGTACCGCTACTCGCGCGGCGTCACGCGCCTCGCGAACACGCTGTGCGAGAGCGCGCTCGACATCGCGGCCGTGCAGCAGCACAAGCAACTCACCGCGGAGCTCGTCGCGAAGACGGCCGTGACTCTGCTCGGGCTCGCCGAGCCCGCATCGGCTCTGATCCCGGCGCCGACGGCGCAGACCTCCGCGCCCGTCGCGAGCGGCGTGGCCGCGCCGACCAAGGCGACCCCGGTCCAGACTTCGGTTCCGCCGCCGCTGGCAGCGGCACCGCCGCCGGTCGTGGCTGCGCCGCCGCCTGTCGTCGCTGCGCCGCCGGTCGTGGCTGCGCCGGTGGCCGCTGCGCCGCCCGTGGTTACCGCGCCGCCTGCGCAAGCCGTGGCTCCGCCCGCGCCCCCCGTCGCCGTCGCGCCGCCCGCACCGCCCGTTTCGAGCCCGGCGCCTCGCCCCGCGGCTCCGCCTCCGGCACCGTTTGCGGCCGTTCCGGCGCACGAAGAACTGCCGCACATCGAGTTCGACGGCAGCGCGACCGACGTCGCGGACGTCGCGCTGACGGACTTCCCGGTGCTAACCGACGCCGTCGAGGCGCCGACTGCGGCACCCGCGCCGAAACCGGCGCCAGCTCCGCTCCTGAAGGCGCCCGTTGCGCCGCCGGCGCCCGCGCCGAAGGCGCCCCCGAAACCGCTCGGTCGAATCGAGACGGCCTACACGGCCACGCGGCCCCCCGGCACGAAGCTACCGCCCGTCACCGCTGCGCCGCCCGCGACGCCGGCTGCGGCACGCGTCGCAGCACCGCCCAAGCCTGCCGCACCGCCCCCCGCCGCTGCGCCGTCGGAGCCCGACGATCTGGCCCGGCAAACGCAAACGGTGCGTGCGATCGCATCGGCGAAATCGATCGACGACTTGTCCGAGCTCGACGCCGAAACGCTGTTCGGCGACGCCGAGCTCGACCTCGTGTCCGCTGCGCTCGCTTCGGCGGCGTCGTGGGCCGACGAGGACGACGTCGGCTCCGTGCCCGCTCCCGCTGCGCCGCCGCCGGCGCCGGCACCGGCACCGGCCAAACCGCAAGCCGCGAAAGCGCCAGCGCCGGCCGAGGACCCGTTCGATCTATTCGGCTTGGACGACAACGCGCCGCTCGAGCTCATCGACGACTCCGCGCAGACGCGCAAAGCCGGCTCGCGCTAGCGGCGCCGCTCGCTCAGCGCTTCTTGCCGCGCCGCCGCGGCCGCTTCCCGGGGGCGCGTGCGCTCGTCGCGAACAGCTCGTCGAGCTTGCGCTCGTAGGTGTGATAGTCGAGCACGTCGTACAACTCGTCGCGCGTTTGCATCGCGCCGAGCATCGCACGCTGCGTGCCTTCGCTCAGGATCGTCTCGTAGACGTTCAGCGCTGCACGGCTCATCGCGCGAAATGCCGACAACGGATAGAGCACGAGCTTGACTCCAGCCTTCTCGAGCTGCGCCACAGTGAACTGCGGCGTCAAGCCGAACTCAGTGAGATTTGCGAGCACGGGGACCTTTATCGCACGCGTGAAAGCCGTGTAGTCGTCGAGCGTGTAGAGCGCCTCCGCGAAAACCATGTCGGCGCCTGCCTCCACGTACGCCGCAGCCCGCTCCAGCGACGCCGCGCGACCCTCGCGTGCGAAAGCATCGGTTCGCGCCATGATCACGAAGTCGCCGTCGCGGCGCGCGTCGGCAGCCGCCTTCAGTCGGTCGCACATCTCCGCGACTTCGACGGTAACTTTGTTCGGGCGATGACCGCAGCGCTTCGCCTGCTCTTGATCCTCTATGTGGATCGCCGCGACGCCGGCGCGCTCCATCTCGCGCACGGTGCGGGCGATGTTGAACGCGCTGCCGAACCCCGTATCGACGTCGACGAGCAACGGCAACGGCGTCGCGCCTGTGATACGGCGAGCGTCCTCGAGCACGTCGCCGAGCGTCGTGACTCCGAGATCAGGCAAACCGAACGAGGCGTTCGCGACGCCGGCTCCCGAGAGGTACAGCGCCTTGAACCCGGCCTTCTGCGCGAGCAGCGCGCAATAGGCGTTGATCGCGCCGGCAATCTGCAGCGGCGGCCCCTTCGCGACGAGACGGCGGAACGCTTTGCCTGCGCTCACGCCTGCGGAACCCACAACGCCATGAAATCCTCGACCGGCAGCGCCTCGAATCGAGCTTGGTCGGCGCACGCCGCCGCGATCTGCGCTCGCTGCTTGGCACCGAACGCGGTCGCGAGATTCCGTTCGAATTTTGCGACGAGCTGCGGAATACCCTCCTCGCGGCGGCGCCTGTGCCCGATCGGATAGTCGATGGCCACGCGCTCGGTGTGCGTGCCGTCCTTGAACCAAACTTGCACCGCGTTGCCGATCGCACGTTTGTCGGGGTCGAGGTAGTCGCGGCTGAACTGCGCGTTCTCGCTGACGACCATCGTTTCCCGCAGCGCGTCGATGCGGGGATCGCGCGCGATCGAATCCTCGTAGTCTTCCGCCGTGAGGCGGCCGAACAGCAGCGGCACCGCGACCATGTATTGCAAACAGTGATCGCGGTCGGCCGGATTCGCGAGCGGGCCTGTCTTGTCGATGATGCGCACGCCGGGCTCTTGCGTCTCGATCGCGATGCGCGCCACGTCCGCCACGCGAGGCGCGACGATCGGGTGCAGTTTCAGCGCCGCTTCGACGGCCGTTTGCGCGTGGAACTCGGCCGGGAACGAGATCTTGAACAGCACGTTCTCCATGACGTACGAGCGCAAGGGGCGCTCGAGCGCGATCGAGCGGCCCTTGAAGAGCACGTCTTGAAAACCCCATCCCTTCGCCGATAGCGCGGACGGATAACCCATCTCGCCGGCGCGCGCGAAGAGCGCGTGACGCACGCCGCGGCTCGTCGCGTCTCCGGCGGCCCAGCTCTTTCGCGATCCGGTGTTCGGCGCGTGCCGATACGTGCGCAGTGCGCCGCCATCGAGCCACGCGTTCGAGACTGCATTGACGATCTCGTCGCGGCTGCCGCCGAAGAGCTGCGTCGCGACGGCCGTGCTCGCGATACGAACGAGCAGCACGTGGTCGAGACCGACGCGGTTGAAGCTGTGATTCAGCGCAAGCACGCCCTGAATCTCGTGCGCGTGGATCATCGCCGTCAAGACATCGGCCATCGTGAGACGCCTTCCGCGGCGGCTCGAGTAGTCGGCTACCGCAAGAATCGCGCCGAGATTGTCCGACGGGTGGCCCCACTCGGCTGCGAGCCATGTGTCGTTGAAGTCGAGCCAGCGAATCATCGCGCCGATGTTGAACGCCGCGGCGACGGGGTCGAGCTCGTGCCGCGTGCCGGGCACACGCGCGCCGCGGGCCAGCTCCGCACCGGGCACCAGCGGGCCCAGCAGCTTCGTGCACGCCGGGAACTGAAGCGCCAGAATCCCACAGCCGAGCGTGTCCATGAGGCAATAGCGCGCGATGCGGCGAGCTTCGGCGCTGTCGGCGCGATACTCGAGCACGTAGTCGGCGATTTCGACGAGCAGCTTGTCCGGCGCGGGGCGTTCCGCGCTGCGAATGTCGTGGGTGCTCATGCAGGGTGGTTGGTGCCGTTCTCTCGAGCCGGCAATATAGCACCCCCATGCTGAGCTACCTGCACGGTTACCACGCGGGCAATCACGCCGACGTCCTGAAGCACACGGTGCTGACGGCCCTGCTCGCCCGGCTCCTCGAGAAAGAGAAGCCGCTGCGCTACGTCGATATGCACGCCGGTGCGGGCGCCTACGACTTGGGCTCTCGCCCTGCGCAGCGCAATCGCGAGCACGAGGGCGGCGCCGGAAAAATCTGGAGCGCCGAGGACGCACCCGCAGCAGTCGCCCGCTGGCTAGCGCTCGTGCAGCGTTTCAACGGCGCAGGTGCGCTGAAGCGTTACCCCGGCTCGCCGCTGCTCGCTCGCGAGATGCTGCGGCCGAGCGACGACTTGTTCCTGTTCGAGCTGCACCCCGCCGAGTACCGCTCTTTGAAAGAGGTTTGCGGCAAGGATCGACGCGCGCGCGTGTTGCGCGAGGACGGCTTGGCCGGATGCATCGGCCTCGTCCCGCCGCCGTCGAGACGCGCGTTGCTCATGATCGACCCGTCGTACGAGCTTCGCGACGAGCACCGCAGCGTCATCGACGCGCTCGTCAAAGTCCACAAGCGCTTCGCGGGCTGCGTCGTCGCGATCTGGTATCCCGTGATCGAGCGCCGCTGGGTAGAACGTTACGAGCGCGCGCTGCGCGCAACAGGTATCAATGGGATTGCAACTTACGAGCTCCGCGTCGCGAGCGAGCAGCGTGGCGGGGGGCTCGTCGGCAGCGGCATGTTCGTCGTGAACTCGCCGTGGCAGCTCGAAGATGAGCTCGACGCCGCACTACCCTGGCTCGCCGAACGCCTCGCCGTCGACGGCGGCGCGAGCTATCGCGTCCAGCGTTGACGAAAGCGCGCGGCAACGCATCACGTCCGCCGCGCGCCTCGACAAGCATCAGTCGAACTTCCAGCCGTCGCGATCGCCGGACCACGGGCCCCAAATCGCGTACGTGAGTCCCGGCTCGTTCTGCATGTTCACGAACAGCGTGCGGCCGTCGGGCGAGAACGTCGCGCCGGCAAACTCGCTGTCGTTGACCGCATTGAACGCGAACGGGAACACGCGGCCTTCGTCGGTGATCCCGACGAGCCACTGGTCGTCCTCACCGTCCGTGCACGCCACGGCGAACCCGTGCGGGCCGACCGTGATGTTGTCGGGACCGTCGAACGGCGTGCCGACCGGGAACAGCACGACGAGCTCGATCGTCTCGGTCGTGGGGTCGTACTTCCAGATTTGGCCGCTGTGCGCCACGGCGCTGCGATCTTCCTCGTCCTCGGCCTCCGGGCCGCCGCCGTAGCTCGCGACGAACCAGATCGAGCCGTCCTTGCCCGTCCAGATGCCTTCGGCTTTCTGGATCTGCGTCGCGCCCAGATCGAGCACTTGCTCCCGCACCGGCGTGTCGTCGTCGCCGGGGTTCACGCTAGGCACGTCGACCCACGTGACGTTCAACACCATGCCGACGTTCTGCACGATCGATAGGTCGGTGCCGAGACCCTGCACGGTGAGTGCCGACAGCTTCCCGCCAGCGTGCAGGCTGCCGCGGCCGCCGAGCGGGCGGTTCGGGATGTACCGATAGATGCAGCCGAACGGGCTGTCCGCGTCTTCGGTCAGATACGCGACGCCGCGACGATCGAACGCCACGGCTTCGTGCTCGAACCGGCCCATGCCGGCGATCGGCAGCGGATTGCCGCCGCGGAACGGGTCGACCTCGAAGACGTAGCCATGCGGCTTGCCGATCGTCTCGAACTCTTCCTCGCACGTGAGCCACGTGCCCCACGGCGACGCGCCGCCCGCACAATTCGTGACCGTGCCGGCCAGGCTGATCCAATCCTTGACGAGCTTGCGGTCGGGTCCGACGAGCAACGTCGTCGTGCCGCCCGCTTTCGCGTCGGGATCATAGGTCGCGTTGGCGATGTGCGCGACCGGTGTCGCACCGTCTTCCTCGACGTCGTCGAGGTTGATCTCGTGATTGCGCACGAGCGCCGTCTGGCCGTTCGGTCCCGCGAACGCCACCATGCCGTCGTGCGCGGACGGCACCACGCCGCCGCCCGCCTTCAGCGGCTCGTTTTCGGCCGAAAGGATTCGGTACTGAAATCCGCGCGGCAAGTCGAGAAACTTCTTCGGGTCCTTGACGAGATCGCCGTAACCGCGGAAGGCGTCGTCGCGTGGCCCGCTTGCTGGCGGCCTGAAGCTGTCGGCGGCTGCAACCGTGGGGCCGAGCCCCGCGACGGGCACGAGGACCGCGCCGCTCGAAAGCAGTGAGCGTCGTGAAACTTTCATGCGTAAATTCCCCTTGTTCCCTGGACTGGATCTCGGGGATTGTCGAAACGCTACGTTACGGGTTGATGACTCGGTTACGAGCCGACGGCCGCGAGCCACGTCGTCGTCGCGAGGTCGATCGCGACGAGCGCCGTTGCGCCGAGCAACGACACCGCGTGCGGCCGGCGATAGACGAGCCAATCGAAGATCGCGTTCGCGAACGCAAAAGCGGCGTAGACCGCCAGGTTCAGCTCCGTGAGATCGAGCACGGCAAACAGCCGGCCGATCGCGGGCGGCAGCAGCACGACGGCCGCCAACAACATGAGGCGCTTGTGCTCTGCAGCGCTCGCGCGGCGCAACACGCCGGCCGCCATGAAGGCTGCGAATGCCGCGAGCGGCGCCAGATTCGTGAAGACGTGCGGCGCGCGCCACGTGAGCGGCTCCGCGCCGTGACTCTGCTCGAGATTCACCATCACGACGATACCGCTTGCAAAGAACGCGACCGCGAGCAGCGCGGCCGCCCATCCGAACCGGCGGTGCCACGCGGTGCGTCCGCTGGCGACCAGCACCGTTTGCGCTGCGAACGCGAGCACCCAGGCCGTGCCGAAGACACCGTGCACGAGTGCCGGCAGCGGCAACGGCCCCACGAGTGCAACGTCGCGCGCGAAGAACGTCGGCGCAAACCCGGCCGCGACCGCCGCGGCGAGAATCGCGGCCATCGCAGGATAGAACACGTCGTCGAGCGGCTTCCGCGCAGCGAAGGCCGAGCCGCGTTCGCCGTGCGGCGTCACGGCAACTGCGGCGGCACGTACGTCAGCGTGTAGTTCAGGATCCAGACGAGGAACAGCACGAGCGGCACGTGCACGACGAACTGCAGCATCGAGTAGCCGACGATGTCGCGCGCCTTGAGCCCGAGGATCCCGACGAGCGGCAACATCCAGAACGGATGAATCAGGTTCGCCAGCGCCTCGGTCGCGTTGTACGTCTGCACGACCCAGCCGAGGTGCACCTCGTGCTCGACCGCGGCACCGAGCAGATACGGCGCTTCGAGCAGCCATTTGCCGCCCGCGGACGGGATGAACAGGCCGAGGAACGCCGAGTAGATGCCGACGAGCACGGGGAACGTATGCTCGGTCGAGAATCGAACGAAGAAGTGCGAGATGTCTTCGGCGAGACCCGACTTAGTCAGCATCTCCAAAATGCCGGCGTACATCGGGTACTGGATCAGGACGCCGCCGACGGGCGTCACCGAAGCAGCGATTGCCTGCACGAACGACTTCGGCCGCCAATGCAGCAGCAACCCCATCATCAAGAACAGAAACAGGTAGTGATTGAGATCGAGCAGCACGCCGACGCCGCTCGCCATGACCTCACGCGCGAGATAACCGAACCCGAGCACGCAGATCACGATCGTCAGCAGCGGGCTGTACTCGAGCCACTCGCCGGGCGTCAGGCGCTTGCCAAGCTCGCTCGTCGCAGGCGCATACGTCACGCCCATGTCGCTCATCGACTTGGCATGCGCCGCGCTCGGCGCGGAGTAGTACGAGACGAGCATCGAGACGACGATCAACGCGGCGGCAATGCTCAAGCTCTGCCAAAGACCGATCGTTTGGCTCAACGGAATGCTGCCCGTGAGGCCGCTGATCGACGCGGGCAGCGACGCCGGCGTGGCCATGATCAGCGCGGCGGACGACGACATGCCGAGCGCCCACACGCTGCCGACTCCGAGGTACGCGGCGGCGCCGATCGCACGATAGTCCGAGCCGCGCACGCGCTGCGCGACCTCGCGCGCCAGCAGCGCGCTGAAGATCAGGCTGAAGCTCCACGACACGAGCGATGCGAGCATCGAGAACAGTCCGACGTAGGCCGCCGCGCCGCGCCCGGTCTTCGGTACGGCCGCGAGCAGCCGCACGACTCGATAGACGGGCGGCGCCGTCGCGACGGC
>Ga0315912_10001111_pt1 | contig 35936 bp, 28 predicted proteins | sample VfabasoilMG_FD_204469 | JGI IMG/M metagenome (GOLD analysis project Ga0315912, IMG submission 204469) | Garden soil microbial communities collected in Santa Monica, California, United States - V. faba soil | ecosystem: Environmental > Terrestrial > Soil > Garden | place: USA: California... | reverse complement strand
AGCGCCACTACCATTAGATCAAGTGCGCGTCTCGCGCTATGCGTGGTTTGCCAACCGAACCACCGACACGAATGGGAGCTATCGGTCTAGCCTGCGCCAGTGTGCTTACACTCCGGTGCCCGTCCGCGACTCTCAGCTACCTTCGGCGCCCCAAGCTTACGATAATGATTCGCTGATCCGGTGTCTCCCGCCTCCAGCACCCTCTGCCACGGTGACCAGTAATTTCACCTTTCTCGGAGAAGCATATGCCACTGTTATGCCCCAGGGAGTCATCACCGCCCGCCCTCCGGCTGAAACGCCCAGGCCATGAAGCGCTTTTAATTGCCCTTCCGGATCAGCCGCAAAAATTCTACGCTCTTCAGTTGTCGTTCCAAAATATGGGTGATGTAGCGTAACAATACGCGCTCAATTTCGGAGTGGATGGCCGGGCGCACTTTAAGCACGATGGCGGTGGCGTAGGGTGTGGCTTGAAAATAGCGCAAGTGTTTGAGGGCGGGCATGGAGATCGGCACGACCTCTGGGCGTAACTCCCCACACTTGGCGCAGACGGCTCCGCCCTCGCTGGCCGAGAAGAATTGATCCTCGGCCACGATCTTCTCGCCGCCGATCACGCACTGGCGTAACTCGGGTTGATAGCCCGCCAAACTGAGTAGGTGCAATTCGTAATAGCGCGCCGTGAGCGCGAGGTCGGGGGCGTCGCCCAGCCAGAGCAAAGCCGCGCGCAGGAGTTCGTAGAGTTCTTGGTTTTCTTGTTCGTCGGGGGTGAACTTATCGAGGAGTTCGACGGCATAAGCCGCATAGGCCCCGCGCAACAAATCTTCGCGGAGTGGGCGGTGGGCTTCCACCGTCTCGGCCTGTGTCACCACATCTAAATCGCGACCTTTGGCGAGGAGCAGTTTGGAGCAGGTGAAGAGTTCTAAATGCCCCGCCTTGCGCGAACGTGGTTTGCGGATGCCCTTGCCTACCACCCGAATCTTGCCCCGGTCAGGTGTGAAGAGTGTCAGCACCCGGTCGGCTTCGCCAAAATCTTTGCGCCGCAGGACAATCGCCTCGGTGCGATAAGTACGCTCACGTGCAGGCACAAAAAAATTATACCATCCAAGAAAATACAGAATATAAAATAACGCTAGGAACTTGACTTTACCCTTCTTGCCCTCTACAATCCCCGCAGGTAAACTTAGTGAAAAGACCTGCCTTGCCGCTTGATGTTGCGCCTCAGCTTGCTCATTCGCTTCCCCTGCCTTTGATTCAACGTTTAAATCGAAAGACGCCCTGCTTAATCAGGTTGGGGCGTCTTTTCCTTTAACCAACGCTCTTCTCCTTACTCTCATCTCTATTTTCGGAGGACACACATGAATTTCCCGGCTGATCTTAAATACACTCGCAACGATGAATGGGTGCGGGTGGAAGGCAACACCGCCACAGCGGGCATCACCGACTTTGCCCAAGAACAACTTTCGGATATTGTGTATGTCGAATTGCCGGCTGTGGGCGACACGTTTCAGAAGGGCGAGTCGTATGGCTCGGTCGAGTCGGTCAAGGCGGCCTCCGATGTCTACCTGCCCCTCGGGGGTGCCATTACCGCCATCAACGACGTCCTCAGCGCCACGCCCGAAGTGGTCAACAGTTCTCCCTATGATCAGGGTTGGATGGTTAAATTCACCATCGCTAACCTGGCCGACCTAGAGGGCTTGATGGACGTGACGGCTTATCAAAAATTCTGCGAAGAACGCAAGAGCTGAGCGTATGAGCTACTATCCCCACACTGAGCGCGAGCGCGCCGAGATGTTGGCGGCCGTAGGCGTCAAGCAGATTGAAGACTTGTTCGCCGACGTGCCGGCCAAAGTGCGCTTTCCGCAACTTGATTTACCCGAACCGTATTCTGAACTGGAAACAATGCGCGAGATGTTGGACTTGGCCGACGCCAACGCCAACGCTCAACACAACCCGCTCTTCTTGGGCGCGGGCGCGTACAACCACTACAGCCCCTCGCTCATTCATCAACTACTGTTGCGCGGCGAATTCCTCACCGCCTACACGCCTTACCAACCCGAAATTTCGCAAGGCACGCTCCAAACGATTTACGAATACCAAAGCATGATCTGCGCGCTCACCGGGATGGAAGTCGCCAATGCTTCGCACTACGATGGCGCGACCTCGTTGGCCGAAGCCGTGATCATGGCCTATAACCATCACCGCGAGAAGCGCAAGAAGGTCATCGTCTCACCGGCCGTGCATCCCCAATACCGCGAAGTGATCCGCACGTATACGCAAGGTATGGGGCTGACGATTGTCGGCGATGAAGACCCAGAGAATGACCTCGCCGAGCTGACCAAGCAACTTGACAAAGACACCACGCTCTTCGTTGTGCAAAGCCCGAACTTCTTTGGGCAGGTCGAAAACTTGGAAGGCCTCGCCGCCCAAGTTCACGCGGCGGGCGCATTGCTGTGTATCGTCGTTGAGCCGATCTCGCTCGGCTTGCTCAAGCCGCCCGGCGAATGGGGGGCGGACATTGCCGTCGGCGAGGGGCAATCGCTGGGCGTCCCGCTCTCGTATGGCGGCCCGTATCTCGGCTTTTTCGCCACACGCAAAGAATTTGTTCGCAAGATGGCCGGGCGGCTGGTGGGCGAAGCCAAAGACAAAAACGGCACGCGCGGGTTTGTGCTCACTCTCGCCACGCGCGAGCAACACATCAAGCGCGACAAGGCCACCTCCAACATCTGCACCAATCAGGGGTTGATGGCGGTCGCCGCCACCATCTACCTGGCGACGCTCGGCAAAAACGGCCTGCGCCGCGTGGCCGAATTGTGCTGGCACAAGAGCCACTACGCCGCGCATGAGATCGCCCAATTGCCCGGCTATAGCGTGGACTTAAGCCGACCCTTCATCAAAGAGTTCGTGGTGCAATGCCCCCAACCCGTCGCCGAGATCAACGCGCACCTCTTCAACGAATGGGGCATCATCGGCGGCTACGATCTCAGCCGCGACTATGCCTCCTTCCCCAACCACATGCTCGTCTGCGTCACCGAAATGAACGGCCGCGATGAGATTGATGCGTTGGTGGAAGCGTTGGGTGAAGTGACGAGTCACACCCATTAATTTTCTAATCCGCCAATTCTCGGTGATAGAGGCTTGGCGAATTAGAGACTAACGAGACTACCATGACAGAGCCTCTTATTTATGACCTCGGCGCGCCCGGCCGCGTGGGCGTGAACTTACCTAAACCGGATGTGCCGCTGACCGACCTCCCCGCCGAATTGTTGCGCGCTGACCTCGACTTGCCCGAAGTGGATCAACTGACGGCGGTGCGGCACTTTACGCGCTTGTCGAAACTCAATTACTCGATTGATCAAAACATGTACCCGCTCGGGTCATGCACGATGAAGTACAACCCGCGCCTCAATGAAGATGTAGCGCGTTTGCCGGGCTTCGCGCTCTCGCATCCCCTCCAAGATCCCGACACGGCGCAAGGCAATCTGGCGCTGATGTATCAGGTGCAGGAGTGGCTTAAGGAAATTGGCGGCTGGGCGGCGGTGAGCCTGCAACCTGCGGCGGGCGCGCAAGGCGAGTTGACCGGCGTGCTGATGATGCGCGCCTATCACCTCGCGCGCAACGATACCAAACGCACGAAAATCCTCATCCCCAACTCGGCGCATGGCACGAACCCCGCCACCACCAGCATGGCGGGTCTTACTGTTGTAGAACTCCCCTCGGATGGGCACGGCAATGTAGACCTCGCCGCGCTCAAAGCCGCTTGCGACGACACAGTGGTCGGGTTGATGATCACCAACCCCAATACGCTTGGCTTATTTGAAGAGCAGATCGAAGAAGTGGTGCAGGCCGTGCGTGCGTGTGGCGGCCTGATCTATGGCGATGGCGCAAACATGAACGCGATGGTGGGCATCGTGCGCCCCGGCGATTTGGGCTTCGATGTGATGCACTACAACTTGCACAAGACGTTCTCCACCCCGCATGGCGGCGGCGGGCCCGGTTCTGGGCCAGTGGGTGTCTCCGCCCGCCTCGCCGATTTCCTCCCGGCGCCGCTCGTGGCGATCTTAGATGAGGGCGGGGATGAAGAGCCGCCGCGCTATGGCTTTGTCACGCCACCCAAGACCATCGGGCGGGTGAAGGCCTTTCATGGCAACTATGGAATGCACGTCCGCACCTATGCCTATATCCGCGTGCATGGCGGGAGCGGCCTGCGCGGCAATTCGGAGAACGCAGTGCTGAACGCCAATTACATCTTGGCGAAAGTGCGCCACAAGTATCACATCCCCTATGACCGGATTTGCAAACACGAATTTGTGGCTGAGGGCGTGTGGGCCGATGCGCCGGGCGTCCATGCGTTGGATGTCTCTAAACGGCTGATGGATTATGGCTATCACCCGCCGACGAACTATTTCCCGCTCATTGTGCATGAGGCACTGATGTTCGAGCCGACCGAGACCGAAAACCGGGAAACGCTCGACGCCTTTGCGGAGGTGCTGATCAAGATCGCCGACGAAGCACACACCCAACCGGAACTACTCACCGAAGCGCCGCACAATGCGCCCGTCGCACGCTTGGATGAAGTGAGCGCGGCGAAGCAATTGGTGTTGTGTTGTCGGCCAATGCCGGAGTGGGCGAAGTAGGGAGTAGCCAGAAGGCAGAATTCAGAAGGCCGTAGGCAAACAAAACGCCTGATCAGTCTCACTGATCAGGCGTTTATTGTTGTAGGAGACGGTCGGGCTAAAGCCTTCCTGCTACTTCCCTTCCTCCACATTTTTCGCGCGCCGCAAACTGCCGGGGCGCGGCGGGGTGATCATGCGTGCCGGACGCGAGGCTGTGGGCGACGGTGGGGGAGCAACGGGTTCTGCCGGAGCCATGACAACCGGCGCTTCTGCCTTGGCCATTAACGCGGGCGCGGGCAAGGAGGCCAGGCCGGGCAAGAGCGCGGCGGGGGCTTCACGCCGCGGTGCAACGCCGCGCGGCTGATCAACCCGCCAACCATTGTCGCCGAGCAAGGCCATCACTTCATCGTGCGATAGATCATTTTTCTCCAACAACGCTTGGCCGATGGCTTCTAATTCATCATAGTGTTGGCGCAGCAACGTCTCCGTTTGCTCTTCCAACACTTTCCAAAAGCGATCAATCACCGGGTCGGCGTTGGAGGGGATGCCGCCGCCGCCCGTGGTGCCATCCACGCCGCGCACGGGCGGGCCGAAATAGCCGAGGGTGTAGAGCATCCAAATGTTGCGCCGCACACTGCGATAATCGCCCCAGGTCCCATCCCAGCGTTCGCCGGTGTAGAGGCGCACCGCCACATCGCCCGCCAACGCGACCATGATGTCGGCGGCGTAGCGGCGCAGGGGTTGAGCGTGGACTTCCACCCGATCTACTGGCATCATATAGCCCAACGCCCCACCGCGCCGCACGATGGTCACGCGCACGATGCGCTGGTCAGGCATGAGGTAGTGTTGCACGACCGCATGGCCGGCCTCATGGTAGGCCACCATGGCGCGTTGCTCTTCGTCCCATTCTTCAATCGGATGCTCAATGCCAAAGGCTTGTTCTTGCAAAGCCTGATCAATATCGCGTTGTGAAATTTTCGGACGACCATTGAAGAGCGCGATCCGCACCGCGTCTTTGGTGATGGCGGCGGAGATCTGCGCGGGGGTGTAATTAGGCGTATCGTCCACGATGGCTTCAATGTTCACCGTCATGTCATAGCGCACTTTGCTCAAGTAACCCTTAACGACTTCCCGTCGTCCGGCCTTGTCGGGTGGCTCGACCATGATCTTTTGGTCAAACCGTCCAGGGCGCACCAAGGCCGGGTCGAGCACATCCGGGCGATTGGTAGAACCCATATACAACACGTGCCAAGTGCGGGCCGGGGCCGAACTGCCAAAAAACTTATAGAGGCGACCCATCCAGCGCTCCCAGCGGGTTTGTTCGCCAATGCCATCCATTTCATACAGCAACCGGGTGAGTGACCCCGACCCGCCGCCAAACATCGGCATGGCGGAGCCCATCACGCCCCCCCGACTCGCGCCCACCGCATCAATCTCATCAATGTAAGCGATGCACGCGCCATATTCGCGGGCGAGTTTTTTAGCCTTGTTGCAAAACCAGATCATCTTGAGGACATCTACGCCCCAGAACATCGCGCGGAAGCCAGAGCCTTCAATAGAGATGAACGGCACGCCCGCCTCGCCCGCCATCGCCTTGGCCAACATGGTCTTGCCCGTGCCGGGTGGCCCATACAGCAAGATGCCGTTGATATATTGGCCGCCCATCTTCACAAACTGTTCCCGATCCGAAAGCAGGCTGATCCATTGTTTGACCAAACGCAATAGGGTGGGTTGCCCCCAATAGTCGTTAAAGGTGACGGCTTTTTGATCTTCGGGTTTGATCACTTCCACTTTGGAGCGGCTCATAAACCAGAAGATCGCCCCAAACTGAATGATGGCGTAGAGCAACGCGAAGATGATTTGAAAGGCAAACGATAGGACGACTAAAGTCCCCTGATAGATCGCGCGGTTGGTGAAGAAGCCGTACAAAAACAACGCCGCGAACGGCCACCACCACACGGCTTTGAAGAGACGCCACAGCCGCGCGCTCCAACGATTGCGTTTGCTGACGATGTCGTTTTTGGGAGGCGGCCCGCCCAGCGCTCCGGCCACGGCGAGGGCGCGGGTGGGTTTGCGGAATTGCAACCAAGCGAGCGCCCCGGTGCCCATAGCGATCACCACGCCCAATAAGACCAGCCCACCTAACGCCAGCGCCAATAATATATAGACTGTGATCGGGGAATTTAACATGGGTTCTCTCGCTTCTATGTTAAATAGTTTACTCGGAATTGAAGGGAGTTACAAGAATAAGTTGTACTATTTTGAAGCGCCGCTTATCTGGAAATTAGTTTCGTTCGCGCCAGTGGCTGTCGTCGCCAACGCTCAGGATGCGCACGCGCCCCTCGCGCAAACTCACCCGTGCGAGGCCGGTATTGGGGAAGGCGAACAACACGCGCTCTTCGGGGGGAATGCCAATGAGGTGAGAGAGATAGGTGTTGAGCGTTCCGCCGTGACTCACGACGGCCACGATGGCTTGGGGGTGCGCGGCAGTGATGTCGGCGAACACGGCTTGGGCGCGTTCACTCAACTGAATTTGTGATTCGCCGCCCGGCGCGCCCATGATGCGCCAGCCATCGGCCCAGTCGGAGGGATATTGCGCTTGCGCTTCATCACCGGTGAGGCCGGTCCACGCTCCCATGTGCCGCTCCTTAAGGCGCTCATCAACGCACACATCCAGCCCCACTTGGGTCGCCAAGGCCTCCGCTGTCTCGCGTGCCCGGATGAGGGGACTGCTATAAATCGCCGCGAACTTTTCATTCCGCAAACGCCGTGCGAGGGCTTGCACCTGCTGTCGCCCGATGTCATCCAGAGGCGGGTCCGCCCAGCCTTGCATACGGCCAGAGGCGTTCCATGTGGAGCGAGCATGACGGATGAGGTAGAGGAGGGACATTTATTTTAGAAGGCAGAAGGCAGTAGGCAGATGGCGCTCACTGCTTTCTGCCTTCCGCTTTTAGCCTACTGCCTTCTGTTCCTTGGCAAAAACTTTTCTGGAGACTGCATCATTGCCCCTAGCATCTTCCCCACCTCTTCGTAATCTTCTGTGAGTGAGGCTCGTTGGGGTTGAGGCAGGTAGCCGCAATCGTAGGCAAAGTCGAGCCAGACTTGAGTCTCGGTAGCTTCGGCGTCAGCATCGGCAAGTTTACTAGCGAGCATGTTGGGATATTGGCGTTTGCGGAAACCCTCGGCGATATTCGCCGCCACACTGCGCGACGAGCGCCTAATTTGGTCGGTCAGCGAATACCGTTCTTCTTTAGGAAAGCTCTTCGTCACTTCAAAAATTTCCATCGCCAACCGATACGCCATCTGAAACACCTTCAAATCCCGATGCCCTCTCAGCTCCGCCATAGCGCGCTGCCTCCTGCCTTCTGCTTTCCGCCTACTTTTTCTTCTTCGGAAACCGGCTCAACACCACCGCCGCTTCGGGCGGACGCACCTTGCCACCCGCGGCCTTCAACGCGGCTTCGAGTTCGGCTTGGGTAGTGGGCTTGGTCTTGGCAAAAGCCTCCGCCGCGCCTTGATACACACTGAGGGGCGTGCCCTCTTTCAACGCAGCAAAGTCAATCCAGGCTTGGCCGAGCCGATAGCCTTCAGTGTCAATCGAGCAACACGTCACCTCGCCGATAACCTTACCGGAGCTATCAATTACTGGGTCGCCGTTATGCGCCATGCGCCCCGCCTTGTTGGTGAAGCGGAAGCGTGCCACTTCGCGCCCGCGTTGGCGTTCGTGTTCGATGAAGGCGGCACGCCCCACGAACCACGGCTTGTGCGCCTTCACATACGAGTCAAAACCGGCGTCGCCCACGCCGAGGTCGAGATGCCCGGCCATTTCATCGCCATACAGCGGCAAGCCAGCTTCGGTGCGGAGCGAGTCGCGCGCGGCGAGGCCACACGACTTGAGGCCAAACTCTGCGCCCACCTTGAGCAGGGCTTCCCACAACGCCACCGATTTTTCGGGATGCACAAAGAGTTCAAACGCCACTGGCTCGCCGGTGTAACCCGTGCGTGCCACGATCAAGTCTAGCCCGCCGAGCGTCGCGCGGCACAGTTGATTGCGCTTGAGCGCCTTCACTTGTTTGAGCGTGGCCGCTTCACCGCCGAGCGCCAACAAAATGTCGCGCGACTTGGGGCCTTGCAGGGCGATGTCCACCCGCTGATCCGCGCCGACTTGCGGGTCGCGCAAATTGCGGAGCGTCACGCCTCCGCGCCCCGGCGCTTTGGCCCAGGGACGATCTACATCTATCAACACTTCGCCGCGTTGCACGGCCGTGATCCACGCCCAATCTTTGTCGTCATTGCTGGCGTTGACCACGATCATGTAATCCTCAACGGCCCGGCAATAAACATAGCAATCGTCGTGCACATGCCCATCGGGCGCGCTGATGTGGGCATACATGCTCTCGCCCGGCTTGAGCAGGGCAATGTCGTAGCCCAACACGCCATTGAGGAACGCGGCGGCGGTCGGGCCGGTAGCTTCCCAGACGCCCATGTGGCTCACATCAAACAAGCCCGCCGCTTGGCGCGTGGCGAGGTGTTCTTCCAACACGCCGGTATATTGCACGGGCATTTCCCAACCCGCAAACGGCACCATGCGTGCGTTGAGCGCGCGATGCGTGGCGTTGAGCGCGGTCTTCTTGAGCGGCGGGTCAGCTGGTTCTTTCCACTCGAAAACGAGCAGGGGTTGCGGCGTCTCGATGGCCCATTTGGAGCAACCCACGAAATAGGGCTTGGTCTGGTCGAGCTCATCGCCCGTCACCGCGGGCAACGCTTCCACTTCTTCGGCATCGCGCACGATGACCGGGCCGGGCAGTTTGCGGATGAGGTCGTTGGTATCGAAGACGAGGTAGCCATCGGAGAGATCGCGCAGCCAAGTGAGGGCGAGCGCCGCCGAGGCCGCAGGCACCGTCAGGTGATAGCGCGTGCGCCCCGTCGCGCGCGTCACCGTCCCTTCGATCTGACCCTTGGTGGTATACAGGCGCGTTGCTTGCGCTTGTCCCTCTGGCAACGCATACACATCGCTGGTGAGTGCCCAATATAAAAATTCTTCGGCGCGTTCGCCTTCGATTTCAATCCGCGCATATTCGCCGGGGCGCGGCTTGAAACCGGCGCTCGGCTTGGGCGCGGGGTCGTCTAAATAATAGAAGTGAGGATAGCCGTGCTTGGTGGGGGTGAAGTCAATGCCCGCCTTGAGCGCGAGGTCGCGCACTTTGTGCTTGGCATCGTTGAAGGCTTCAAAATCCACTTTGGCGCGCAACGCCCCATTACGCCCCGGCTGTTTGTAGGGCTTGCAGGCGTTTAAGACTTGCGCCATCGCCTCAGCCAGTGCGTCAATCTCTGCTTCTTTGAAGCCGCGTTGGGTGATCCACGGAGTGCCGAGGCGCAGGCCCGACGGGTTGAGCGCCGAAGCATCGCCGGGGATGGTATTGCGGTTGACGACGATGCCCGCGAGGTCGAGGATGCGCGCCGCGAGATCGCCCATCAGCGGCGTGCCATCCGCGCCCACCACCGATTTGCAATCGAGGTTGAATAAGTGTGACTCGGTGCCGCCAAACGGAATCTTAAAGCCACGCGCCTTCAGTTGCTCGGCGAAGCGCACGCTGTTCTTGACGGTCTGCGCTTGCAGTTCTTTATATTCGGGCGTGGCGGCGAGTTTGAAGGTGAGCGCCAGCGCGGCGAAGACATTGACGTGCGGGCCGCCCTGTTCGCCGGGGAAGACGGCGCGGTCAATTTTCCGCGAGAGCGCGGCGTCGGTAGTAAGGATGCACGCGCCGCGTGGGCCGTTGAGCGTTTTGTGCGTGGTGAAGGTGACGATGTGCGCTATGCCCACCGGCGAAGGATAGACACCCGCCGTGATCAGCCCGGCGACGTGCGCCATATCCGCGAGGAGATACGCACCCACTGCGTCGGCGATCTCACGGAAACGTTTGAAATCGGCGGCCCACGGATAAGACGAATAACCCACGATGATCAGCTTGGGCTTGTGTTCTTTGGCGAGGCGTTCCACTTCGTCCATGTCAATCCGCTCAGTCTGCGGGTTGATGGTGTACGGTACGATCTTGTAATACTTGCCGGAGCGGTTGGCCGCCGAGCCGTGTGTCAGGTGCCCACCGAAGAGCAGGTTCATGCCCATCACCGTGTCGCCGGGTTTGACCAACGCGTTGTAGACCGCGTTGTTGGCGGGCGCGCCGGACAGGGCTTGGACGTTCACATAGATTTTGTCGGCGGGAATAGTCGGCGTGGCAAAGGCCTCGGCGCAACGGCGGCGCGCTAGAGCTTCGATCTGGTCAGCGTATTCCACACCTTTGTAATAGCGCGGGTCGCCATAGCGCCGATAGTGCGCGAGGCGTTGTTCGTAATCCAAAATATCGGCCTCGCCCATGAAGCGCGTTTCGTCATCGGGATACCCTTCCGCGTACAGGTTGTGGAACGCGGTGCTGAGCGCTTCGCGCACGGCGAGTGGCGCGCTGGATTCGGAGGCGATGAGGATGAGTTTGCGGTATTGCCGCTCGGCCTCGATTTGGGCCAGTTCATACACATCGGGGTCTAAATCGCGCAGGGCGCCGCGAAAGAGGTAGTCGGTCATGGAGGCTCCTAGAGTGGGGAGGGATGCGGGAAGTATAGCAGAAAGGATGAGGAGAAATGAAGCGACCTGAGGCAAACGACTGAACGTTAGAAATCACCGCGCGCTACCTGATCACCATGTCGAAGTCCGCCCAGACTAGCGTTATACTGGCTACTGATTACTGGCTTCAGACCTGCTCCATGCACCTCCGCCCTTACCACCCCACCGACCTCCCAGCACTTTATCGAATCTGTTTGCTCACAGGTGATGTAGGGCAAGACGCTACGGCGCTCTATGCCGACGCGGAATTATTGGGGCATATTTACGCTGGGCCTTACGCTGTGTTGGAGCCAGACTTATGCTTTGTGTTGACCGACGCTGGTCGCCCATGTGGTTACATCCTCGGCGCGCGCGACACGGCGGCGTTTGGAAGGCGGCTCGAACATGATTGGTTTCCGCCGCTCCGCGAGCGTTATCCGCTCCTCCCCACCGAAGACCACTCACCAGAAGCCGACCTCCGACGTTTGCTCCACACCTCCCAACGGGGTTTATCTATAGAAGAGAACGCTTACCCGGCACATTTGCACATTGATCTCCTCCCTGAAGCGCAGGGGCAAGGCTGGGGTCGTCGCCTGATGGAGGCTTACCTCAAGCGCTTGCGCGAACTCAACGTGCGCGGCGTGCATCTCGGCGTTGACGCGCGCAACCTCAACGCGCAGGCGTTTTACGCGCGGCTTGGGTTTCAGGTATTGCGGGCTGAGCGGTGGGGGAAGGTGATGGGGCGGCAAGTGGGTTGAAAATTTGGTTGTGATTGGTGCGGTGCTATACTGCACGTGAGTGGTTATCAGTCGTCAGTTATCAGTTGTCAGTGAACAGTCATCAGTCATTGGCACTTACTGATCACCGTTCACTGATCACTGTTCACTACACTCTCATGCCCGACGCCCCTCCGCCCAACGCTGGTGTCAATCTCAATAATGCACAAGACGTTAACGTTGCGCGCGATATGATTGGTGGCAACCAAACAACCAATAATTACTACATTAATCCCTCTCCCTCTTCCTCCTACCAACCCGCCGACCTCGACCCGCACACCTTGCCTGACCCCGGCGCTTTGCCCCCCGGCTCGCGCGTGCCATTTCCACGCAACGCCGTCTTCACGGGACGCACCGACGACTTAAAACAAATCGCCCTGGCTTTCGCCCCTCTCCTGAATGCGCAGTTGCATTCGGGAGAGGGGACGGGGGCGAGGGTCATCAATGCCCTCGGCGGCATGGGCAAGACCCAGCTTGCCACCGAATTTTGTTATCGCTTTGGCCGCGCGCTCTATGGGGCGCATTGGGTCAATGCCCGCACGTTGGAGGGGGTGGACGCCGAGATCGCGGCGTGCGGTTTGGCGATGGGCTGGCCCGATTTCCCCGCCACCACGCCCGAACAAGTGGCGCACACCTTGCGCGCGTGGCAGGCACAACCGCGCCGCTTGGTGGTGTTCGACAACTTGGAAGACCCGCAGATTTTGCGCCAATGGTTGCCCCGCCTCGGCGGCCTCGCCGTGTTGGTCACCTCGCGCAAGGGCAATTGGGATGCGGCGCTGGGCCTCGCGCTCCACCCGCTGAGCACGTTCGACGCCGCCGAAAGTTTGCGCTTGTTGCGCGGCTTGGCCCCCCGCCTGAGCGCCGCGCCCGACGCCGACCTCGCCGCGTTGGCCGAACGCGTGGGGCATTTGCCGCTGGCGCTGGATTTGGCTGGGCGCTATTTGCACGAAGTGGAGACGTTGGCCCCACGCGCCTATTTGAGCGAACTTGATGCAGTGGGCACGTTGGAACATGCCTCGCTAAAAAATTGGGCGGCGGACAACCCCACCGACCACCTCACCAGTCTTGCCGAAACGTTCTTGCTCTCGTGGCGCTTGCTCGACGCGACCGCCGACGCCCCCGCCCGCGCCTTATTTGTGGCCTGCGGCTACCTCGCGCCCAACGTCGCCATTCCGCGCGAAGTCTTAGAAGCATTGGTGGGCGACCCCCGCGCCACCGCGCTGGCCGTGCGGCGCTTGAAGGCGCTGGGGTTGCTCAGTGAGGCCCCCAGCCTCCACCCGCTCTTAGCCGAATACGCCCGCGCCCAAGCGAGCGACGCTGAACCGCTGAAGGCCGTAGTTGATAAATTAGTGACGATATCAATGCAAGCCCTTGACACTGAACTGCCTGCCGCCTTCACCTCGTTGCGCCCCCACATTGAAGTGCTGGCCCCCGCCGCCGCGTGCGCGGATTTGGAAGATGCGGGCGTGTTGTGGAATAACTTGGGTTATCACTACAAGATGGTCGCAGAATACCCCGGTGCAGTTAGCGCCTATGAGCGCGCCCTCGCCATAGATGAGCGGCACTTCGGCTCGGACCATCCCAACGTCGCCATTCGCGTCAACAACCTCGGCCTGGTGTTGAAAGACCTCAGCGACCTCGCCGGGGCGCGCCATCACTATGAGCGCGCCCTCGCCATTTGGGAGACGGCATTGGGCGCTGAGCATCCCCACGTTGCAACTGTGAACAACAACCTCGGCAGTGTGTTGCAAGACCTCGGCGAGATCGCCGAGGCGCGCCGCCACTTCGAACGCGCCCTCGCGATTGATGAGCAGAGCTTTGGCGCAGACCATCCCAAAGTCGCCATTCGGTTCAATAACCTCGGCCTAGTGTTGCAAGACTTCGGTGACCTCGCCGGGGCGCGAAGTTATTATGAGCGCGCCTTGAAAATCTTCCGCCAGTCATTGCCAGAGGGGCATCCGAGTATTCGCACGGTGGAAGAGAATTTGAAGAGCTTGCCAGCAACGGATTTTGAAACCGCTTCGCGTGTAACGGATGATGACGCTGGAGCGGTGGCTCAGGTGAAGTAGGCGTATAACCCCTCTCCTGCTCCGCTTGCGCGCATCGGAGAAACACCGATGGGGAGAGTGCCTTTGACAAGACGTTCACCTCTGTTAAAAGGCACTCTCCCCAAACCGCGTTTTTTGCGGTTTGGGGAGAGGCGGAGACGGAGAGGGGTCAAGCGGGACGATTTTGATAAATCCCTCTTTTGGTAGTTATGCCTCGTCGCTCTACTGCGCTCGCTTTTTCCCGCGCTCAGACCTTGCGGCGCGCGCTCACGCCAGCCGAACGCACGTTATGGCAACACCTACGCGCGCATCGGCTAAAAGGCGTATGTTTTCGGCGGCAACATGCGCTTGGGCGTTACATCGTAGACTTCGTGGCTATCGCCCAACGGCTGATCATTGAAGTAGATGGCGATAGTCATGCCAACCAGCGTGAATATGACGCCGAGCGTACCGCGTGGTTAGAGGAGCAAGGGTATCGGGTCTTGCGTTTTACTAATCAGGAGGTGTCGAAAAAAATGCCACAGGTATTGGCGACCATTTGGCGAGAGTTGCAGACATAGGCCAGTTCCCTCGCGCACTTGACCCTCTCCCCGCTTTTGCTCATTTCCGCCCCGTAAGTACAATTGATCCTTCATCCCTTCTCCTTCATCCCTTCCAGATGTATACCGACCTCCTCCTCCGTATCTTCCCGCTCGACGCCGCCAACAACGTTTACCCCATCGAAGCCGAACTGAGCGATGGCAGTCGCTTCACCGGTGGGCAACTCAAATTGGATCAGGAGGCGCTCTTGGCGCAACAGAGCGATGCCGAAGCGTATGGCACAGCCTTGTTCAAATCGCTCTTCGCGGGCGATCTCCGGCGTGCGTATGACAAAGCCACCAGCCTCGCCGAAGCCGAGACAGGCGGGCGGTTGCGGGTGCGGCTGTGGGTGGATGACGACGCGGTGGAACTGCACGCCATCCCGTGGGAGCGGCTCTATACCCAACAGCGCGACACCCTCATCCCGCTCGGCGCGGCCACGCTCACACCCTTCTCGCGCTACACCAGCCTCGAAACACGCGAACCGCTCCCCATCGCCGAGACGCCACTCCGCATGTTGGTGGTCGTCGCCAACCCCACCAACTTGCCTGGTGGCCTCGCGCCCGCCAATGTAGATTTAGAAGTCGAGAACATCCGCAAGTCGCTCGCCGAATTGCGCCGCGACAATAAGATTCAAGTCACGCTCATGCCCGGCCGCACCGGCCTCGCGCCCGCGCTCAAAGAACGACTGACGCAGGAAGGCTACACGGTCATTGAGGGCGTCTCCAATCTCTTCAACCTCGCGCCGCACCTCGCCAAATGCCACATCTTCCACTTCATCGGGCATGGCGCGTTTCGCAAGACGGCGGGCGGGGGAGGCGGCACCGCCGCGCTCTACCTCGAAAAAGCCGATGGCGCGTGGCAAGCGGTGAAAGACGAAGAGATCGTCTCCATGCTCACCGCCGTCGGCACCCTGCCGCATCTCACCTTCCTCGTGGCGTGCGAGAGCGCCTCGCGCGACCCGGGCGCGGCCAGCCCGTTTGTCGGCCTCGGCCCCAAGTTGGTGCAGGCTGGCGTGCCAGCGGTCGTCGCCATGCAAGACCAAGTGCCAGTGGAATTAGCGCGCCTGCTCTCCGGCGAGTTCTATGCGCGCCTCGCCGAACATGGCGAAGTGGATCGCGCACTCAACCAAGCGCGCCGCCAGGTGTTTGATCAGAAAAGCACGGCGTGGGCCATCCCCGTGTTGTTCATGCGGATCAAGAGCGGGCGTCTCTTTGGAGCGGAGACCGAAGACGACGCGCCCGCGCCCGGCGAGCCGCCCTTCAAGGGTTTGCAATACTTCACTGAAAACGACGCGGATAAATTTTTTGGCCGCGAACTGCTCACTGCTAAGCTCGTGGGCCGCTTGCGCGAGTCGCGATTTCTGGCGGTCGTGGTGGGCGCCTCCGGGAGCGGCAAATCGTCGGTGGTGCGCGCGGGCATGTTGCCCGCCCTCAAGAGCGGCGAGAAATTGGCCGATGGCACCTTGCCGCCGGAAGGCTGTGCGCGCTGGCCGCGTTACATCCTCACCCCCGCCGCCCGACCATTGGAGATGCTCGCCGCCGCCCTCACCCGCGACAGCGACTCGGTGAGCGCCACGACCGCGCTCATCGAAGACCTCGCGGTGGATCAACGCGCTTTGCATCTGTACGCGCAAAAACTCATCACGCGCAACACCGGCGGCGCGCAACGCTTGCTCGTCATCGTAGACCAGTTTGAAGAAATTTTTACGCTGTGCAAAGACGAAGCCACGCGCCGCGCCTTTATCAATAACTTGCTCTACGCCTCAGCCTCCACCACCGACGGGCCGACGGTGGTGATCATCGTCTTCCGCGCGGATTTTTATGCCAAGTGCGGGCAATACGACAACCTGCGCGAGGCCGTCTCACAACGCCAAGAATTTGTCGGGCCGATGAACCGCGACGAACTGCGCCGCGCCATCGAGACGCCCGCCCAACGCGGCGGCTGGGATCTCGAGGCCGGCCTAGTAGAGGTGATCCTAAAAGACGTGGGCGAAGAGCCGGGCGCGCTCCCGCTCTTGCAACACGCGCTCTTGGAGACTTGGAAGCGGCGGCGCGGGCGCTTGATGACGATCAAGGGCTACACTGATGCCGGCGGCGTGAGCGGCGCGATCGCCAACACCGCGGAGAGCATTTACCAAAATTTGCCGAGCGATCAAAAGCCTATCGCCAAACGCATCTTCTTGCGGCTGGTCGAGATCAACATCGGCTCACAATCTACGCGCCGCCGCGCTTCATTAGAAGAACTCAGCCCACGCGCCGAAGACCGCCCGGTGGTGGAGGCCGTGCTAAAAACTTTGGTGGACAACCGGCTCGTCGTCACCACCGACACCACCGCCGAGGTCGCGCACGAAGCCCTCATCCGCGAATGGCCCACCTTCCGCGAATGGATCGATCAGAACCGCGAGGGCTTGCGGACGTATCGCGATCTGGCGGATGCGGCGAAAGAATGGGATGGGCTGGCGCGCGATGAAGGCGTGTTGTATCGCGGCGTGCGGCTCATTCAGGCCATCGAGTGGGTGGAAGAAAACCCCAATGAGCTCACCCAGTTGGAGCGCGAATTTTTAGACACGTCGCGCAGTGTGGCCGAACGCGAGGCGCGCGAAGAGGAAGAGCAACGCCGCCGCGAACTCGAAGCCGCGAAAAAACTGGCCGAAGAACAATCGCGCGTGGCCGAGACCGCCAAGCAGTTGATGGTGACCGAACAAAAACGTTCGGAAGAGCAGGCCCGCGCCGCCTTTGTGATGCGCCGGCGCGCCATCGCTTTAGCGGGCGTCTTGGTCGTGGCCGTCATCGCCGCCGCCGCCGCCGCCGTGTTCGCCAACCTCGCCCAGTTCGCGGAAGACCAAGCGCAGGCCGCCAGCACGAAAGCGGTCGCGCAACAAGGCACGGCGCAGGCCGCCAGCACGAAAGCCATCGCGCAACAAGCCATCGCGCTCACTCAACAAGCCGAGGCCATGGTCGCACGGCGCGATGCCGACCTCCAGCGTGATGAAGCGGAGAAGGCACGCGACAAGGCGCAACAACAATATCAGCTCGCCAGTTCGCGCGAACTCTCGGCCCAGGCGCTTAACAACATCAGCGTTGACCCGGAGCGCAGTGTGTGGCTGGCCTTAGGCGCGATCAGTCTGATTAAAGATAATGCGGTGGCCTTAGAGGCCAACGCGGATGCAGTGTCGGCGTTGCATCGCACGATCCAGGCCTTGCGGGTTGAGGGCGTGTATTCGATCTCCGCCACCAGCGCGATTTACAGCCTCGCCCTCAGCCCCAACGAGCGTTTTCTAGCGGTGGGGGGGGATGACCATCAGATCACGCTCTTCGACTTCGCCTCGCGCCAAATGGTGCGGACGTTCCAACATGGCCCAGCCAATGAAGAGGTGGGCGGAGAAGGGGAAGAGGTGTTAGCGCTCGCCTTCGCCTCCGACAGCGAGACCCTCGCCACCGGTAGCGCTGATAGCACCGTCAAAACGTGGAATGTGCTCAGTGGCGAGCTTAGGCAAACGTTCATTGGGCATATGGCCAACGTGAACAGCGTAGAATTTGACTCGACCGGTGAGCGCTTGTTGACGAGCAGTGCGGATGGCACAGCCCGGGTGTGGAATACGCGCACGGGTCAAGTCTTGTTCACGCTAGGGCAGGTGGATCAAACTCCCTACGTCCACCAAGCGACCTTCAGCGCGGATGGGCGTTTCATCGCCACCGCGAATGGCAATCTGCTCGGCCCCAACGGGCGGCCGGTGGAAACGACGCCCTATCAGTACACGGCGCAAATTTGGGACGCGACCAACGGGCGCTTATTGCTCACGCTCGACGGACATACGGATCAGGTGTTGAACGTAGCGTTCAACACCAAGAACACCATGCTCGCGACCAGTAGCGCCGACCGCACCGCGAAAATTTGGAACTTAACCTTGGACGCGCGGCAACGCCCCATCGCGGCGGTGGATAGTTTCACCCTGGCCCATCCCGATTGGGCCCGGGGGGTGGCCTTTAGCCATGACGATTCGCGGTTGGTCACGGGCAGTTTTGATCATGGGGTGCGGGTGTGGATCACGCGCTCCGGCACGCTTCTGTATTTCTTGCCCGGTCACAAAGTCTTTGTCTATACGACGCTCTTCACCGCCGATGGGACGCGCGTGGTCTCGGCCTCCCGCGATGGTACGGCGCGACTATGGAATGTGACGCAAAGTGGTAGCCGCGAGCTCTACACCTTCAACTTAAATGATCGAGTATATGGCCTCGCTTATAGCCGCGATGGGATGTTGATCGCCGCTGGTGGGCGCGGTAACTTCGCGCGCGTGTGGGATGCGACCACCGGGCAGACGCTCTATACGTTGCGCGGTCACACCGATGGCGTGGAAGACCTCGCCTTTAGCCCAAATAATCGGCGGCTCGTGACGGCCGCGCGCGATGCCACCGCACGGGTGTGGGATCTCAGCACCGGCCAAACCGTGTTGACCTTCACCGGACACACCAGCCGGATCTATGGCGTGACGTATAGCCCCGATGGCCAGTACATTGCGACCGCTGGGCGCGATCCCTCGGCGGTCATCTGGGATGCGACCACCGGGCAAACCGTCACCGTGCTCACCGGACATACGGATATCATCAATAGCATTCAATACAACCCTAGTGGGCAATACTTGGTCACAGCCAGCAACGACCGCACAGCGATTGTTTGGGACGCTCAGACCGGAGAACCCGTACTGACCCTCGACGGGCATAGCGACTTTGTGCAGTCGGCAACCTTTAGCCCGGATGGACGCTATATCGCCACCGGCAGTGATGACACGACGGCGATTTTGTGGGATTTGTCGTCTGGCACGCCAGTAGTCACGTTTACGGGTGGGGTGGGGCCGGTCTTTTCAGTGAGGTTTAGCCCAGATGGTCAACAATTGGTGACGACCAGCGGCGATGGCCTGAGCCGCTTGTGGGAGGTGACGACCGGGCGGGAACTCGTGCAACTCTACGGGCATGTGGATCGCGTGTATGCCGCGGTCTTTAGCCCGGCTGGAGATCGCCTCGTCACCGCTTCGGCGGATGGCACGGTGCGCGTGTACGTCACCTCCCGCGACGCCCTGCTCGCCCTCGCCAAGAGCCGCGTCACGCGCACTTTGACTGTGGATGAGTGCCATAGGTATTTGTTGCCTGAACCATGTCCGTAAGAGAAGTGATCAGTCGTCAGTGAGCAGTTATCAGTCAAATCACTGATTACTGCTCACTGCTCACTGATTACTGTTCGCTCATGCTCATCAACTCCTCCCGCCTCCTCTCTGACTTCAACGCCCTCGCGCAAATCGGCTCCACCAGCGATGGCGGCGTGAACCGCCCAGCCTTGAGCGAAGCCCATTTGGAGGCGCGACGCTGGTGGTTGGCGCGTGCGGCGGAAGCCGGGCTGGAAACGCGCACCGATAGTGCGGGTAATTGCTCTGCGATTTTGCGTTCGCCTACCCGTCCGAACGGGCGCACGTTGCTCATCGGCTCGCACACCGACTCGGTGCCGAATGGCGGGCAATATGATGGCGCATTGGGCGTGTTAGCCGCTCTGGAAGTGGCGCGCACGATCAAAGAAGCACATCTCGCCTTGCCCGTGCATCTCGAAGTGATTGACTTCACCGATGAAGAAGGCACGCTCGTGGGGTTGCTGGGGAGTGGCGCAATGGCGGGCAATCTTACGGCTGACGGTTTGCGCGCGCCACGCGGTGGGCGCGCTGAGTTAGAAGCCGGCCTAGTGCGCGCGGGCCTCACCGAAGCGGGCCTGCTCACCGCGCAACGCGATTCACAAACCTTGGCGGGTTATTTGGAGTTGCACATCGAACAAGGGCCGCGCCTCACGCAGGGCGCGTTTGCGATTGGGGTCGTGACGGGCATCGTCGGCATCACGTCCTATCGGCTCACTTACACCGGGCAAGCCAACCATGCGGGCACAACACCAATGGAGAGCCGCGCCGATGCGTCCCTCGGTGCGGCCACCCTCATCCTCACCGCGCGCGAGATGGTCATCCGCGATTATCCTGGCTGTGTGGTCAACGTCGGGCAGATGGCCTTCGCGCCGGGCGCGTTCAACATCATCCCCGGCGAAGCGCGCTTATCGCTCGAATTTCGCGCCCTCGACCCTAAACAACTGGCGGAGCTTGATGCGGCGCTCATTGGCCTCGCCACCGTGATCGGGCGGCAATATCGCCTTAAATTAGAAGTCGAGCCAGTGGGCGAATATCCGCCCGCGCCAATGGGCCAGCGCGCGCAAAGCGCCATCGTGTCAGCGGCCACGTCGCTCGCGCTCTCGTACACCTTCCTCCCCTCCGGCGCGGGGCACGACGCGCAATCCCTCGCTCCGCTCACTGACGCCGGGATGATCTTCATCCCCTCGCGCGATGGGATCAGTCATTCGCCGCTGGAGTTTAGCGAGTGGGAGGAGTGTGTGAATGGGGCGAACGTGTTGTTGCGAGCGGTGTTGAAGATGGCAGAGGGCAATTAAAAGCGCACCTTGACCAACGCGGTCAACCTCGCCCGCAAGGCGCGCTCTGCGACATTGGAGCGTATGAGACGGCGGGGAGCGGGCCGGTGTTGAAGTTTTTGTATTTGCCGTTGGTGCGAAAGGAGTGAGTTAGTGACTCTGCGCCCAACCCAACCATTCCCGCCCGGCCCCCATCGGCTCGCTCGGCGCAATCGCGATGATCAACGTTTGCAAGACCATCCCTTCCACGGCCACTTTTTTAACCGAGGCCTCTAGTTCAAACGTCGGCAAGTAGCCGAGCGCGTTGGGGTCGCGTGCCACGAGGTCGCGCATGGCGGCCCACGAAGGGGCGAGGCGCGCATTGGCGGTCATCGGATTCACGAGTGACGCGCTAGTAGCGAAGGCTTGGGCCGCATCCGAGCCCGGTTCCCGGGCGATGATTTGGATCGCACCGCTCCCCACGCCGAGCCGCTCCCAAGTGGTGAGCCGCCCTTCAAAGAGATCGCGCAATTGATCCGCGTTCACCGCCGCCAATGGGTTCGATGGATGCGCGATCACCGTCAGGGTGATGGTGCCGAGGGGCGTGGCGAAAAAATTGGCGGGGCGGGTGGCGACCAACCCTAGCGCCGTTTGTCCGCTTGTTAAATCGCGGGTGAGCGTTGCCAGCGGAATGGTGTCGCGCAGGATCACAACCTCGGCGTGCGTTTGGGCATAAGCCGTGGCGAGGTCCGCTAAGAGGGGCGCGGCTAGATCAGTCGCGGCGAGGTTGAGGACGACCGGGGTGGGGGTGGCGGCGGTGGCGCAAGCGGTGAGCCACACCACCAGCGCGCTGGCGATCACATACCGCGCACGAAATAAACGAGCAAACATAGCGCGCCCGCGATCAGCCGATACCAGCCAAAAATATACATCGGTCGTTTTGCCAAATAGCCCAAGAGCCAGTGAATGCAGGCATAGCCCATCACCCCTGCCGCGACAAACCCCAACGCCAGCGGCGGCAGATATTGCGTGAAGTTGGGTAGCTCGACTAAATCTTTGAGCGCCACCGCGCTAGCCGCGGTGAGGGCGGGGATGGACATGAGAAAACTAAAGCGCGCCGCCGCCGGGCGCTCTAAGTTGCGCGCTAGCCCGCCGGAGATGGTGGCGGCGGAACGCGACACGCCGGGCAACAACGCCAAGGCTTGCGCGCCGCCGATGAAGAGCGCGTCTCGCCAAGTCAAACCCTCTAGGCCTCGTTCGCGCTTCCCGATATATTCACTGCCAAAGATCAAGACGGCCGCGCCCGCCATGATCACCGCGACGATCACCGGTTGTTGATGCAGGCCTTCAACATATTTTTTCAACAGCAACCCTAAGACGACAGCGGGGATGGTCGCCACGACCACCAGCCAACCGAGCCGCGCGTCAAAGGTGGCGAACGGTTGGCGTTGGAGCAGTCCGGTGATCACCGCGCGCGCGATGTTGAGCAGGTCTTTCCAAAAGTAAACGATCACGGCCACCGTCGTGCCGAGTTGTAACAGTACGTTAAAGACAAACTCGACATTGGGGTCAAACGTCCAGCCCAGCAACCACGGCACCAAAATGAGATGCGCGGTGGACGAGACCGGGATAAATTCGGTGAGGCCTTGCACGAGGCCGAGGAGGAGGGATTGGAAAAAAGTCATTGGGAGGTTAAGGGGTGGAAGTAGGTGTAGGTGATTTAGCCACTTGGGGCTTGTAATTCGCCAAGAAGTTTTCGGCGTAGTCCGCAAACGTATTGTTTAAAATCGCGGCGCGCATTTCGCGCATCAGGGTGAGCAACAAATGGACATTGTGGAGCGTGAGCAAGGTGGCGGCGAGGATTTCTTCGGCGATGATGAGATGACGAATATAAGCGCGGGTGAAGTGCGTGCAACAATAACAGGTGCAACCCGCTTCCACCGGGCGCGGGTCGCGGGCATAGGGCGCGTTCTTCATGTTCAATCGCCCGGCGCGGGTGAGCGCCGCGCCATTGCGCGCGAGGCGCGTGGGTAGAACGCAATCAAAAATATCCACCCCGCGCAACACCCCGTTCACCAAATCTTCGGGCGAGCCGACCCCCATCAGATAACGCGGCTTATCCGCCGGGAGCAATGGCTCTACGACTTCGAGTGTCGCGTGCATTTGCGCTTTGCTCTCGCCGACGGCCAAACCGCCAATGGCATAGCCGGGGAAATTCAGCTCGGTCAGATAACGCGCCGACTCTTCGCGTAGGTCGGGGAAGATGCCGCCCTGCACGATGCCAAATAGCGCTTGGTCGGGGCGGGTCTTGGCGGTGAGGCAACGCGCCGCCCAGGCGTGAGTACGGTCGAGCGCAATCCGATTGTAAGCGCGATCCAGCGGCGGTGGGCATTCGTCAAAGGCCATGATGATGTCCGCGCCGAGGTTTTCTTGGATGGCAATAGATTTTTCGGGCGTGAAGCGATGGGCCGACCCGTCAATATGGCTCTTAAAGGTCACGCCATCATTATCAATCTTGCGCGTGTTGGAGAGTGAGAATACTTGAAAGCCACCTGAATCAGTGAGGATTGGCCCCGGCCAGTGCATGAACGCATGCAGGCCACCCAACTCGCGCACCAGCTCATCGCCCGGACGCAGATAGAGATGGTAGGTGTTGCTCAACACCAACGACGCGCCCAACTCGGTGAGATGCGCGGGGGTGAGCGCCTTAACGGTGGCGGCAGTGCCCACCGGTGCAAAGACCGGCGTCAGGAGGTCGCCATGCGGCGTGTGAAAGACACCCGCGCGCGCGCGTCCGGAGCGGGCGTGAAGGTCAAAATGAAAATCGGGACGGGCCTCGGTCACTGCGCCAAATCACCCGTCTCAAAATAAATATCTTCTAGCAGTTGCACTTCCAGTGAGGCCCCTTGCACTTGCCCAGTGAGGCGCGTGTGGCCGGTGAGACGCTGGGCGATGGTATTCGCGCGGTCAGGGAACATGACCGCGACCCCCGCCTGTAGGGCGTCTGCGGAGAAGGGCGCGTTGCTCACTTGCGCTGATAACAAATGGTCAAAATCGGGCGGGCGGGTGATGAAATGGGCTACAAACAATTCTTGCGGTGACCCGAAGAAGAAATATTCCAAGCATGACAACTCCGCCGCCGTTTGGGGCTCGAACTTGCGGAAGTGAATTATGCGCCGCACTTCCACCGCGATCTTTTCGAGAATCGGAACGCCGCCACGCTCGAAATGCCCGCGATAAATATCGGCCACGATCTGAGTGCGATTCGGATGGGCGGCATCGGGGTAAGCGAGATCGGGCAGTGTAAACTTTTCGGGGGCGAAGGTGTACAACACCTCACCGCTCGTTTGACAATCGGCGTCATACTGCGCTTGGGCCGCATGCGGGAACGCCACCTCTAAGATCACTTGGTAATCGTGCGGAGAGTGAAACATGGGCAGGTGCGAGAGATAGAGCGTTTGGTGGCCTAAGACCACCATGCCATGCACACTCGGGCGGTCATGGTCGGGATGTGGGGCGTGAGCCGTATGGGACATAGGGTCTCCTGAGGGATGTTAACGGATTTGGGCGTAACGCCGATTGGCGCTATCCGTGGCGCAATAAAACTCGCTTAGGCCGGCCGTCGGTTCACCCAAAGTGCCAGTGCGCAACTGATGTAAATAAGTTCGGGTATGGCTCGCCAAATCGCGCCCGCCTACGCGTCCATGCGCCGGGATGACCGTTTGCACGGCAGAGGTTTGTTCCCACTGCTCTAGCGCCGCGATCCAAGCCTCAAGCGGGCTATCTTCATTGACGACTGGTAAGGGCGTTTCAATAGTATCTCCGGCGAGCAGGATGCCCCATTCGGGGATGAACCCGACCAGGCAATCGGGCGTGTGGCCGGGGAGATGGTGCAAATGTAAGGTAACCCCTCCCAAGTCCAGAGTGAGATCATGCTGAAAGGTAAACGTCGGCGGGATCAGCGCGACTTCATCCCAAGCCGCTGATTGTGTCGCCTGCTTTTCCGCGAGCGTGGTGGGCACATCGTCGAAAAAGCGCGCGTGACACACCGTATGACCAATCACCACTTGACGCGTGGGCAACCCAGCGGTGCCCCAACAATGATCCCAATCGGCATGGCTATAGACCACGGCTAGCCACTTGTTTTGCACCAGCGGCTGTAGCGCTTGCATATCGCGGGGGTGGGAGAGGGTGTCCCACACCACTGCGCGCTCGTGCCCAATCACCACCGCTCCCCGCACATCGAAGGGTTCGAGGTGCAGTTCAGTGAGCCACAGGCCTGGGCGAAATTCAGTGAGGGTGAGCATCAGTCTATTCTAACAGCGATTTTATGGAACACACTGATTGCCGAGTTAGTAGCCAGCGGCTATACTCAGCCTAGTTTCAAGTCCTCTAGTTACCTTTTCCCTCCACGGCTTTTTATGCGCCCTGGGTTAAGCTGGCGCGCCTCATCTGGCTTCTGATAGCCTTAGCCGGGTTAAGCGTCGCCGCGACCAATCTCGTCCGCGACTTTCAGGCTTCTACGCCTTTGCCCAAATGTGTCGGGCCGGCCGCCGACGATTGCGTTTTTCAACCCGCGCTCTCGAGCTCCATTGCTCACGCTATCTTGCGCGCGCTGGCGAAGAACCCCGAGGAGCGGTTTGGGAGTGTGGGGGAGATGGTGGAAGCTTTGAAATAGTTTCCTTTACACCTCCCCCTCTCCGTGATAAGATCATCCTGTCGCCCCCACTCATGGGGGCGTTTTGTGTCTCTAGGAATCGAATGCGAACCGTAGATTGGCATGAGAACGGCGTGCGTTTGATAGATCAACGCATCTTGCCGGGCCGCTTTGAACAACTGACCTATCACGACTATCGGGCAGTGGCGCGCGCCATCACTGAGATGGTGGTGCGCGGTGCGCCGGCCATTGGTGCGACGGCGGGTTTTGGTTTGGCCTTGGCGGGATTTCAAAGCCACGCCACCACGCGCGCGGATTTTCTGCGCGATCTCAACGAGGCCGCGGCGGTGTTACGCGCGGCTCGCCCCACGGCAGTCAATCTCGCGTGGGCGTTGGAGCGTGTGTTGAAAAGTATGACGCACCACGCGTCTGAAAAAGTGGACGAGTTGCAACAGGCCCTCCTCGCCGAAGCACAAACGTTGGCCGATGAAGACGTGGCGCTCAATCGGCGGATGGGCTTCAACGGTGCGGCGCTGGTGGAAGACGGCGATGTGATCTTGCATCACTGCAACACGGGCGCGCTCGCCACGGTAGACTTTGGCACGGCGCTCGGCGTGATCTTCGCGGCGCACGAGCAGGGCAAAAAAATCCATGTGCTAGTGGATGAGACTCGCCCGCGTCTGCAAGGCGCGCGCCTGACCGCGTGGGAATTGAAAGAGCGCGGCATCGCCTTCGACCTCATCGCCGATAATGCGGCGGGGCATTTCCTCCGCACAGGGCAAGTGAACTTGTGTCTCGTGGGCGCAGATCGCATCGCGGCGAACGGCGATGTGGCGAACAAGATCGGCACCTACAAGTTAGGCGTTGTCTCTCGTGAAAATGGCGTGCCGTTCTATTGTGTCGCGCCGACTTCCACCGTTGATTTCTCGCTCGCGCATGGTGATCTCATCCCCATTGAAGAGCGCGACTCCAGCGAAGTCTTGAATTTGCAATTTGAAGGCGAAGACGTTGCACCCGTCGGTATCACCGCGCGCAACCCCGCCTTTGACGTGACCCCGAATAAATATGTGACGGCGATTGTCACCGAATATGGAGTGGTCAGACCGCCGTTTATTAAAAACCTAACTCGAACTCAGGAGTCAGGAGCCAGAATTTAGAAGAGCGTATCTCTTTCTGACTACTGATTACTGACTACTGACTACTGAATTATGCGCATCGTCATCACTGGCTCTATCGCCTACGACTACATCATGTCCTTTCCGGGGCAATTTAAAGATCACATCTTGCCCGACAAACTCGACTCGTTGGCGTTGAGTTTTCTAGTAGATAGCATGTCAAAACATCGCGGCGGCGTCGCGCCTAACATCGCGTACACGTTGGCGCTCCTGGGCGGGCGGCCCTCCATCCTCGCAACGGCTGGGCAAGACTTTAGCGATTATCGCCAATGGCTTGATACGCATGGCGTAGATACCACGCCGATCAAAGTGATCCCCGAACTCTTCACCGCTTCATTCTTCGCGGGCAAGGACCGCATTGGCGGGCAGGTGGCGTTGTTCTATGCCGGCGCGATGGGCGCGGCCACCCAAGTTTCGTTTCACGATCTGCCCTACCGCCCAGATTTCGCCATGATCTCGCCCGATGACCCAACGGCGATGGCACAACATCTGCGCGAGTGCCTTGAGTTGAAAATCCCGTATGCCTATGATGTGTCATGGCAACTGGCACGGCTCACGCCCGATGAAATTCGCGAGGGCGTGTTGGGCTGTCGGATGTTGATCGTGAACGATTATGAAATGAGCCTGATCACCGATAAGACCGGCCTCACCGAGACCGCCCCCGAGTTGGCCGAGAAGATCGTCGCGGTCACGCGCGGTGAAAACGGCTCGACGCTCTATGTAGATGGAAAGCGATATGATATCCCGGTGATCCCAGTGCAAGAGCTGATTGATCCCACGGGCGCGGGCGATGCGTTTCGCGGTGGCTTATTGCGCGGGATGGTGGCGGGGTGGGATTGGGCGTTAGCGGGGCGGGTGGCTGCGCTGGCCGCGACGTATTGTATTGAAAAAGTCGGCCCGCAAAATCACCACTATACCTGCGAGGAATTTGTGCGGCGGTATCGGGAATACTTTGACGATGGCGGGACGTTGGATGCCTTATTGCGATCGGGCGAGTGATTTCAGCCCACATGGCGCGACTATCACACATATCCTGAAGACCACGCATTCGTGTTGTTCAGGATTTCAAGTCTTTTAGGAGAACAGGATGACTAATTTCGATATAAAGAATCAAAAACTGGCGGATGGCGGACGTTATCGCATCAACTGGGCCGAACAAGAAATGCCCGTGTTGCGATTGATCCGCGAGCGGTTTGCCAAAGAACAACCGCTCAAGGGCGTACGCTTGTCGGCGTGTCTGCACGTCACCGCCGAAACGGCCAATCTCATGCGGACGTTGCAATTGGGCGGCGCGGACGTGGTGTTGTGTGCCTCCAACCCCTTGTCCACTCAAGATGATGTGGCCGCGTCGTTGGTCGCGCATGATGAAATTCCCGTCTACGCCATCAAGGGCGAAGACAATCCGACCTACTATCAACACATCAAAGCCGCGCTTGACCACAAACCGCACCTCACCATGGACGATGGTGCGGACTTGGTGGGCACGATCCATAAAGAACGCACGGAACTCTTGCAAGACATTATAGGTGGCACAGAAGAGACCACGACCGGCGTCATCCGCTTGCGCGCGATGGCCGCCGACGGTGTGTTGAAGTTCCCGGTGATGGCCGTGAACGACGCCGCCACCAAACACTTTTTTGACAACCGCTACGGCACGGGTCAATCCACCATTGACGGGATCGTGCGCGCCACCAACATCTTGTTGGCGGGCAAGACCTTTGTGGTGGCGGGTTATGGCTGGTGTGGACGCGGCCTCGCCTCGCGCGCGCGGGGTATGGGCGCGAATGTGGTTGTCACCGAGATCGATCCGCTCCCCGCGCTAGAAGCGGTGATGGATGGCTACCGCGTGATGCCGATGGATGAAGCCGCGAAGATCGGCGACATCTTCTGCACGGTCACGGGCGATGTAAACGTATTGGACAAGCATGATTTTGAAGCAATGAAGGACGGCGCGATCATCTCCAACTCCGGCCACTTCAATGTGGAGATTGACATCCCCGCGCTCGAAGCCATGTCGAAAGAGAAACGCCGCGTGCGCGAGTTCGTGGATCAATATGTGCTGACCAATGGGCGTAGCATCAACCTGCTCGGTGAAGGACGGCTGATCAACCTGGCGTCCGCCGAAGGCCACCCGGCCAGCGTGATGGATATGTCGTTTGCCAATCAGGCGTTGGGCGCAGAGTATATGATCAAGAACGCCAAGAACCTAGACAAGAAGGTCTATTCGATCCCGGCGGATATTGACCGCGAGATCGCGCGCTTGAAGCTAGACGCGATGGGTGTGATGATTGACAAGCTGACCCCCGAACAAGAGAAGTACTTGAATTCGTGGGAAGAAGGAACCTAAACAGTCGGCAGAAAGCGAAAGGCAGAGGGCGGTAAGCAGTCGGCAGACACCCTGCCTTCTGCCGACCGCCCTCTGTTTTTAAGGGCTAGGGGTTTCCGCCGGGGGCAAATTGATCACCACAATCTTTATAAAAATCACTGGGCCAAAAAACTGCCCATTCGGGTCGCGGGCTTGCCATTGCCCAGCGTACTCACCTAGATCGAGCGGCGTCAGCATGGGGATTTCGAGTGTGACCGTGACGCCCGGCTTGGCCGGGTAGAGTGCCACTTCGTTCGCCGCGCCCAGGGCGTTGCCGCCCACTAACACCAACCGATACTCTGGGCCCCAACTGCACGTCCCCAAATTCCGCACCTGCCATTTTTTGACGAAGGGTTGCACCGTCAGCAAGTGCGTGCCATCGGGGATGGTGAGGTCGTCAATAAATTGTAAGTCGTTGATGCAGGGCGGCTCGGGTGTGAAGGTGGGTGTGAGGGTGGGGGGCTCTGAGGTGAGAGTGATAGTAGGTTCCGGCGCGATGGGTGTTGCGCTAGGGAGAGAGGGTGGGGTGAAAGTCGCCACACTAGGAGGGGGCGTAGCTGTGATGACCACCACGACAGGTTGGGTAGGTTGGAGGAGTTGACATGCGGCGAGGCCTAAAGTGAGCCCCAGCCCCAACCCTGTTCTCAAACGCGTGCTGAACGCCCTCACACCGCCTTCATCGTAAAGAGCGATTGATGCGCGATGAGGGCTTGGCGTGCATTCTCAATCCCCTGTTCCACGTCGGCTTGGGGGTCCGATTTGAGCTTAATCGCGTTATAAAAATCCTTGCGGTTAAGCAATTGTTCCCAATCCTGATAGCCCATCGTGCTGATGCGCCGATCAATGGTGGTGCTGTCATCCGTGCCTAGCCATTTGCCGATGGAGTCGCGCGCGGCGGAGCCGCAGATGATTTGCACCAAGCGCGTGTCGCGCGTCATAGCCTGCCCGATAATTTCCAGCGTCGCCAGCGCCGCGAGTGATGCGCGTTCTTTAGTGTGCGCTTCCTGATTTCGATTGAGCCAGCGACGGAAGGCTTCGGGCATCACCCATACCAAGAATTGCAACACCACCGTCAGGATCTGTGAAACTAGAGCGATGAGTGCTGTCGTTTGGCCCAAAGGCGTCACCGCCGAACCGCCCGCAAATAGAATGCGCACGAGCGAACTGGCCGCCCCGATCAGGATCGCAATCACATAAGTCACAATCAGTTGATAGCGCGCGATCACCCAGTCTTCAGTCAGGTTGGATTGCTTCACGGTTTGCCAAGCCTGATAGGCCAGCCACCCATGCCACCCTAAAATCAAAAATTGAGTGGGGATATAGGCCGCGACCCAAGCTGATTGTTCGTAACCGGAAGGGGAGATGGCAACGCCATAAAGAGTGGCCAGCCAACACACGCCACTGAATACCGCGATCCACACTGCCGGGCTGGCTTTGCCTTGATAAAAGGTGATGTGATTGAAAACGATCATCAACCCAATCGCGGTCATAGTCCCTACCGCAATAAACATGAACAGGCTAAACGCGAATTCGCCCAACGGGTTGCCCTGGGTGGGAGCGAAGGCCAGCCCAAACGCCTGCACCAAAAAGTGCGCGGCCAGCCAATTGAGATTGGGCAGGGCGTTTTGGCGCGCCACCGTCAGCAGGCGCACACCAATCACCAAGCGCAACACAATCAAGACGAATAAAAGCAGGTTGACCATAAATTTTTAGAGAGGGATGCGCTTGATTATAGTGCAAAAAGAAAATTTGTCGCACTGCCAAACCGAAAAACAACCGAAGTCGGTAGTATATTACTGGTAAAGCGACGAGCAAGGCGATTCTCCTTTTAGGATGGGGATAGGTTCTCTCTTTGACAAAATGCCTCTTTCGGTTATAGTCACGGGCATCCTTGGAGGTTCTATGAGTTCAACGATTGAAGTTCGCATTGATGACCGCTTGCGCCTCGCTGGGGCGTTGTTGGCCGCCAGTGATTGGCCGGCCTATGAACAAACGGTCAAGGCCTACAAACCGCACCGCGCCGCTGATTACGCGCACAAACAACTCGCCGCGCACAGCGGCCACCCGGCGGCGCAGGGCGCGCGCGCCTTAGTTGGCAATGGCGAGGGGCTGACCACACTCTACACCCACGCCCTCACCGACACGTGGCCCGCTTCGATCCCGGTCGCTGATTTTAAGACAGCGGCGAACTTAGACGCCTTTTGGGCGGAGACCGCCGCCGACTGGCAAGCCGCTGAGACCGAAGCGCGCGAAGTGATCACCCGCGCCGATTTAGGCAAGTTTATTGACGACTTGCTCGGCGCGCAGACGCGCAAATTAGTCTTCATGCCCAACATCATCTTCCCCGGGCGACAGTGGGTGGGCTGTCATTCGGAGGGCGAGGTCGTTATCGCCCTGCACCCGCCGATGGCTTGGGGCGAATCGCATCCGTGGAAATATAATGAGCGCCCCGACGAAGTCATGGCGAAACTCAGCGAGGCGCTGGCGCAATATCTCTTCCTCGCCAGTGTGCCGGAGATGAAAGCCCATGCCGAGGCGTTTGGCCTCGCGGCGGCGGTGCTGTTCTTGCGCCAAGCCGAAGACGAAGCGGCCGGCAATCAATATATGGTGATGGAAAAGAAGACGCGCGGCATTAAACATCTGCCCGCCGTCGTCGCCGCGCTTGAGCCGTTGCTCGCAGATCGCCGCGCTGGGAAATATGCCAGCGTGGCGGAGTACGCGGGGCAGTTGGTAGGGGCTTTTCCGGCCTAAAATATGCAAGACGTCATCGAATATCGTGTACACCTACTCGACAACCTAGAACGCCAAACCGCTGATTTTCAGGCGGTGATGGCGGCTGTGCCAGAAGCCGAATCGCGCACGATTCAGCTCGCCAGTAACTTGAATTTGCATCGCGCTTTCGCCCACTTGCGCGCGGTGGAAGCGTTGGCCTTCTTCCCGCGCCTCAAGCGGATTGTGGAACAAGATCGCCCCCAGTTAGAAGCCTATACCTTTGAAGATTGGACGGACGCTTATTATCAAGTGGACGAGACACTAGCCGCGAGCCTAAGCGCGTTTGTCGAGCAACGCCAAACGGCGCAAGTCTTTTTGCGCTCCTTGGCCACGACGGATTGGGCGCGGGTGGGGTTTCATTTGCCTTCGGGCGAACGTACCTTGCAATGGTGGGTAGAACAGCTCTACAACCATGCGCAGAAACACCTGCTCGAATTTCGGCGCGCGGCGCAACCGCAGTGAGCGCGCCGCTTACCGCCGCCACCTATCAGCGCGCGCTCCGTCAGCTCACCCGCCGCGACCCCGATCTCCACCAGATCGTGCAACGCTTTGGCCCGCCACCCATGTGGAGTCGGCGGCCCGGCTTCCCCACCTTACTGCACATCATCTTAGAACAACAAGTGTCGTTGGCCTCGGCGCGCGCGGCATTTCTGCGGCTCAAGCAAACGATCTCCCCGCTCACCCCGGCGCGGTTTCTTGAACTGGATGATGTGACGTTAAAGCGCATCGGGTTCAGTCGCCAAAAGACGGCTTATGGGCGGCATCTCGCCGAAGCGATCACGCGCCGCGACTTTCGGCCCAGCGCACTGCTGACGATGGATGACGCCGCCGTGCGCGCCGAACTCATTAAACTCAAAGGCATCGGTCAGTGGACAGCAGATGTGTATTTGCTCATGGCGTTAGGCCGCCCCGATGTGTGGCCGGTGGGTGATCTCGCCTTAGTGGTCGCCGCGCAACAGGTGAAGCGTTTACCCACCCGTCCGACACCTGCCGAGATGGAAACGTTAGGCGAACAGTGGCGGCCCTACCGTGCTATAGCGGCGCGAGTGTTATGGCAGTATTATTTGGGGCAGAAACGCTGACTGTTTTCGGTCATAGTTCAGGAGATGTCTTATGACTCGTTGGCTCGCTATCATTTTCGCTTTCGTATTGTTATGCACACCCGTGGCGTCGGTGCTGGCCGCACCGCGTCAAGACGCGATCTATGTGGTGCAACCCGGTGATAACCTGAGCAAGATCGCCGTGAAGTTTAACGTGACGGTTTCGGCCTTGCTCAAAGCCAATTCATTAAGCGATAGTAATAAACTCAAGATCGGCCAATCACTGATCATCCCCGGCGTGGCCGGGAGTGGCGGGAGCACCCCATCCCCTACAAGCGCTGGAGTCTGTGGCGCGACCTACACGGTGCAATCGGGCGACAAGCTGGTGAAGATCGCCGAGAAGTGTGGCCTCACCTTTGCGGCGCTGTTGAAGGCAAACAACCTCAGCCTAAGCGACGCGAATAAGATCAAGATCGGGCGCACGCTGATCATCCCCGGTGGCGTTGCACCCGCGCCCGTGACGCCGAACACCCCTGTCGCCGGCGCGCATGGGCTCACCGGGCATTTGGAATTGTGTGAGCCTAAGCCTTCGTATGCTGACACGATTGAGCGGATTTGTGTGCGCGAGTGGCTTCAAAACCACACCAACGCGACGGTGACGTATGGCGTGATCGGGGTGCGCGCTGAAAACCTCAGCGGCGGGCCGAGTCAGTTTCACACCAGTTGGTTGGGCGAGCTCGCCATTGACGCCAAGTGCTCCGGGCCACGCGACCGCTGTGGCGGCAGTTGGGAAGATGGCTTGTTCATTGGCGACCCCGGCACCTATCGGCTGACACTGGGAATTTGTTATTCGTCTTTGGCCGACTGCCAGAAGGGCGGCGATTGGGAGACGCTCACGCCGGGGATCACCATCCAAGTGGTGTTCTGGCGACCAGCCTAATGAAGCTTGTGATCCTGTTTAAGCAGGCGGTGTTAGAACAAGCCGATTTTGATCACCGTTGGTCTACTGAATTTGTGCCACTCGCCGAACAGATGCCTGGTCTGCGCCGCGTGACGGTGAGTTATACGCATGGCGGCCCGGCCGGGCCGGTGGAGATTTATCTGATCCACGAGTTGTATTTTGACACAATGGCGTCCCTAACGGCGGCGCTGAATTCACCCGCAGGGGTGCAAGCGGGACAATGTTTGATTAACTTAGCGGGGAAAAATGCGACGCTGTTGTTCGCGGAGCATATGGAAGATGTGATGAGCGCTGAATAACGGCTGGGCGAGCGCGCTAACTCACTGACTGACGGCTATGACCGTTTCTCTAAGGCTTCTACAAAATACTGGGGGTTTAGCACCGAACCGGTGGCGCGGGCGATATGCTTATCCCAATCTTCACCTGCACCCGGGCGGAAGTAACGCTCGATGAGCCATTGCCCCACTTGTGGGCGGCCCACCAGGCCGCCTGCATGGCGCTGTAACTGATGTTTAAGTTGCGCGGTTACTAGATGCCCTAGTTCGTAGTTGTGATAATACACCGGGGCGAGGGCAATGTGATATTTGGCCGCCCAATCCGGCGCGGCGCGCCCCGACGGACAACGTAGGCTCTGATACTTTTCGACGAGGTGCCACCACACGGTGTCCAAATCGCCATCGGGGTTGGCATAGAGCGCGCGCTCAAAATGCGTCATCACTAATACCCAGCGCGTAAAGACTAAACGTAAGGCGCGCTCTTGTAACTTGGCGGCGGCGGAAACATGCACGGCCTCTTGCGCGGGCACCCCCGCCACTTGGGCCAGCCACTCGGCGTCATACGAGAGCGATCCCATCAGGAAGGCGATGGCCTCGGTGCACATCACATGGGTGTGGGTTCGCAACAACCACGGCAATTGCGGGTCTATATATTTTTCATATACGGCATGGCCGAGTTCATGTAAGAGCGTTTCGTTCCAGCGATGAGTCGGTTGGAGGTTGTTGAGCGTTCGCACATCACCGGAGCGGTCAATGTTGACACAAAAGGCGTGCTGGTTTTTGCCCTCGCGTGAGTAGAGATCCGAGCGCGCCAAGATATCGCGCACCTCCATTCCCAGTCCGTCATAGGTGGTCAACGCCAACTGTTGCGGATCGCGCCCTTCAAAGAACACATCCAAATCCACATCGCTCACTTCGGGCGGCACTTGGAAGAATCGGTCGCCGTAATGCCATGGGGCTAAATCACTCACGGCGATCCCAAAGCGTGCCGCGCGCATCTGGTCAAGTTCGACGCGCAGGCGCAGGTATGGCTCGCGGGTGGCGACTTCGAGTTGATCAAAGATCCGCCACAGATCGGCTTCGGCGATCTCACTGAGGACGAGGGCGCGTTCGAAGTGATCGCGGAAGCCCATTTTGCGCGCGGCGGCATTGCGCAAGCGCGCCAATTCGCGAATGCGGTCGGCGACCAATGGCCCGACTCGTTTGCTGGCCTCCCACGCCTCGCGGACCAGCTCAGAATTTTTACTGCGGATCAGAATCTCATCCAGCTCATTGTCGCTGAGGCGCTTGCCCATCACCTCGCTCCGAAAATTGCCATATTCGGAGCGCACTTCGGCTTCGAGATGTGCGACTTTGGCGATGAGTTCAGTATCTTGTTGGTACTGGGCAGTGAAAAGATAGAGGACGGTGAGTTGGCGGGCGAGGAGGGGAGTGAGCGTGGTATGGGTTTCGCGCAATCGGCGCGCAGTGGCGTAGAGGTGTGGATCAGCGAGAAAGCGCATGTAGGCCGCTTGGGCGTCGGCGCTCTGCTCCGCGATCTCGGGCGAGCCTTGCACGGAGGCTTCCCATTCGGCGAGGGAGGACGTGATATAGAGAGGCTTGAGTTGGCTGACCGTGGTTTCGATGAACGCTTCGACTTCCGTCA
>Ga0315912_10001110_pt1 | contig 35937 bp, 27 predicted proteins | sample VfabasoilMG_FD_204469 | JGI IMG/M metagenome (GOLD analysis project Ga0315912, IMG submission 204469) | Garden soil microbial communities collected in Santa Monica, California, United States - V. faba soil | ecosystem: Environmental > Terrestrial > Soil > Garden | place: USA: California... | reverse complement strand
TTATCTTCTAATGCTAAAGATATAGGTGTGTTATATTTAATATATGCATTATTTTCAGGATTAGTAGGTACTGCCTTTTCTGTATTGATTAGATTAGAGTTGTCAGGTCCTGGTGTACAATTTATAGCTGATTATCAACTATATAACAGTATTATAACGGCTCACGCTATTATAATGATTTTCTTTATGGTCATGCCAGCTTTAATAGGAGGTTTTGGAAATTTCTTACTTCCATTAGGTTTAGGAGGTCCTGATATGGCATTCCCTAGACTTAATAATATTAGTTACTTATCTTTAATACCTAGTATTGTACTATTTCTATTTGCTGGTGGAATAGAAAATGGAGCGGGTACAGGTTGAACTCTTTATCCACCTTTATCTGGTATACAAAGTCATAGTGGACCTAGTGTAGATTTAGCTATATTCGGATTACACTTGTCTGGTATTTCTAGCTTACTTGGGGCTATGAATTTCATTACAACTACATTTAATATGAGAAGTCCTGGTATAAGATTACATAAACTAATCTTATTTGCATGAGCAGTTGTTATTACAGCTGTATTATTATTATTATCATTACCCGTTTTAGCCGGTAAAATTATTCTGCCGGCTTTAAATTTGGCTGTATTCTGGGAACCGTTATATGAAAATATATCGCAATCAGCAGGTAATCTATTAAGTTTGAACTTTTTAGAGAACCTCAGAGGCTATACGCCAAAATATTTTGGTTGTAGTTTAGAAATTTTAACCTTTCCTCTATGCACAACTCTTAGATCTATTCATACTGATAACAACAGTAAAAATTTAAATAAATCTCTCTTTAGTTATTATTTTACCGGGCTTATTGAAGGTGATGGTACAATAGTTATACCTAAAACATTAAGAAGCCCTAAGGGTAGGTTAAATTACCCTTCTATACAAATAGTTTTTCATTTAAAAGATTTACCCTTAGCTTTACTTGTTCAAAAAGAATTAGGTGTAGGTTCATTATCTAGAAAAAAAGGGGTAAATGCTTACATATTAACGATAAATAGCTATGAAGGTATATTGTTCATTATTTCATTAATTAATGGTAATATGAGGACACCTAAAATACATAGTCTTAATGCATTAATAGATTTTTTAAATCAAACTAAAGGAACCAGTTTTGAAATATACCCTGTATCTGTAGAGCCCTTAAGTTCTAATCCATGACTGTCAGGGTTTATAGAAGCAGACGCTTCTTTCCAAGTTAGAGCTACTACTTCAGGTAAATATCCTAAATATGAATGTAAATTAGAAATATCTCAAAGATGTATAGATCACAAAGGATATGATAATTTAGATTTTTTAAAATATATTGCTGAATTTTTAGAAACGGAAGTAAAAAAAATAAGATCAGACAAACCAAAACCTGAATATAGAATTAGAACTACTAACCTTAAAGGTAATATCCAAGCTAAAAATTATCTTTTACAATTTCCTTTATTTGGGACTAAACATTTAGATTCCTTAGATTGAATTAAAGTAGTAGATATATTTGATAGAAAGGAGCATAATACAGATGAAGGAAAGGAAAAAATAGTAAAGATAAAATCAGGTATGAACAATTTTAGAACTGAATTTACTTGAGATCATTTACAAAACTTCTACAACGTAAAAATATAAGATATGGTCCGATCAAGCATGAGAATGTTTGCGTACTTACACTAAGTTTTAATAACTTTTTAAGTTTAAAGTGTAACATTTTAAACTATGGGATTTTATCCAGTAAGTCAACAATTTAATGGGAATTACTATGGTATTAACAGATAGAAATTTCAACACTTCATTCTTTGAAGTAGCTGGAGGTGGTGATCCTATATTATACCAACATCTTTTCTTAAGAAAAAATTATATATGCCCATGTACTATGTTACCTATTCTTAAAAAAGGAAAATCATTTGATTTTAAACTTTTTTATTCTAAATTTAGCGAAGATTATCCTAATGTTAAACAACCTAGCAGTAAATTTCTTGAATGACTTATAGGATTTTCAGAAGGAGAAGGTTCTTTCATTCTAGCTAAAAGAGGAGATTTATCTTTTGTTATAACTCAATCCACTATAGATGTAAAGAGTTTATATTACATTAAGGATAATCTTGGATTTGGTAAAGTAATTAAACAATCTGTTAAACAAAATACACACAGGTTTATTATTCAAGACATTAAAAACATATACTTGATTTGTTTATTATTTAATGGAAATATGGTATTTCCAACAAGAAAAGCTAGATTCTTAACTTTTCTCTCTTCTTTTAATGAAAAACTTTTAAAGAAAAATATAGCTACAATAGCTCCTTTGGATGTTTGTATTATTCCTTCTTTAAAAGATGGTTGATTATCAGGTATAACAGATGGAGAAGGTTCTTTCACTTGTTCTTTATTATCTAAGGGTCCTAGTTATAGATTTAGATATATATTAACTCAAAAATGGAATGCTAACAAATATGTCTTAAATCATCTTTCAGCTATATTTTATGAATATAGAGTAAAAGGTGCTGTAGTACCTCACTCTGCTAGTGATGTATGAGAATTAAGAGTAAATGGCGTAAAAAACTGTAAAGGTTTATTTACTTATTTTGATGAATACAGCCTTATAACTAAAAAGAAAGATAGTTATATAGTGTGAAAATTATTTCATTCCAGATTAGTTAATAAAGATCATCTTGAACATAGTTCTAGATTAGAATTAAAAGAATTGGCTAAACAAATTAATAAAAAGGATATATAAAGGAAAAAAGGGGCTTGGTTTAGTCAAAACTATGGAGTTATTTAGGGCAGATGTAAAATGAAATAAGACCCTTTATGGCGAATACCGTTTGGTATACCACAACCCTAGTTCTTGTTGCAATTTATTGTGCAATTCTTAGGAGAAAACAATAAAATACAAGAGCTATGCTGGTGGGATAATTTATTATCCATACGGTCAAAATCCCCTAGGACAAGACCGTCGGTTTCCTAAGAGATCGCTACAGACTGGTTCACCGGTGGGTGGCTGAAATGCTGCTTAATGTACAGTCGGATTCCTCTTTCATCTACTTTTTTTACTAATTTATTTAGTTAAAAAAAAAGTTTAAGACCAAAAAAGGCTGGTATTAGGTACCAGGTTGTATATTTATAAGGTGAAAAAAGAATATATAATAGGGAATTGGATTCTTCGGTCAAAAATGGCCCTTTTTAGAGGAAACTCTAAATTCGCATTGCGCTGTATGCTGGAACCATCTAGAATCGACCCCTGGGGTTGATCCATCGATTCATTGGATGGCGGAGTCTAAGGGTACTAATATTGTAAGTCTAGGCTTAAGCTTAGCCGTATTGGTAAAAAACCCTGGCATCCGTATGTGGAATCAGCCGGTAACCAATGATAGAAGTTATTCTTCTCATCTAGTAGGAACTTCAGAGACTACACGCGCAACATCCTTTGGTTTAAAAGAAACACGTTTCAATCAATGGTTAGCTGGTCTTATTGATGGTGACGGAAGTTTGCAAGTTAGCAAAGCAGGATATTCTAGTTGTGAAATCACTGTAGCTCTTGCTGATGAACGTATGCTACGTATTATCCAGAACAAACTAGGGGGTTCTATTAAACCTCGTAGCGGTGTTCAAGCTATTCGTTGGCGTTTACACAATAGTTCAGGTATGTTAGAATTGATAAATCGTATAAATGGCTACATTAGACACAGTAGTCGATTGGTTCAACTAAATCGTGTATGTGCTTTACTAAGTGTGAAACTTTTAAGCCCTGATACTTTACACAATAAGCATGGTTGGTTTGCTGGGTTTTTCGACGCGGACGGTACTATAGGTTATTATTTTAAGGGTAATAACAACCAACCTCAGTTAACTTTAAGTGTAACTAACAAACTATATGTTGATGTAGTCCATTTTATGACTTATTTTGGTGGAGCTATTTATTTTGATAAAGCACAAAATGGTTACTACAAATGAAGTATTCAATCAGAGGGGGATTTTTCAGCTTTCCTTGAGTACACTAAAGTTTGTCAGCCTCAATCTATTAAACGTAATCGTTTATTTTTGATTAAGGAGTATTATCGTCTTGTGGAAATAAAAGCACACAAAGCACAAAAGGGTTCAGTACTAGACAAAGCTTGAATGAATTTTAATCGTAAATGGAAATAGTTGTAGCCAAAGTGATGATGATATAGTCCAGTAACTTTTTTATTAAGTTATTGCATCCAGAGGTTACAGATGAAGGCCTCTTAACGTTGCTATATGCTGGGACCACTTCGATATATAGTTCTAAATACTCCATCTATAATGACACAGTAAAAAAGTTAGAACAAAGAAGTCAATCAGCAGGTAACATTTTAAACATAAAAAATGGAACCTCAGAGACTTTACGCAATGGAATTATAATCTTAGAAAATGTAAAACGTGTATCAGACCATGTACCTATACACATGAAGCCTTTAAATAATGAACAATTAGGTCATTACATAGCAGGATTGATAGATGGAGATTCTTATTTTAAAGATCAACAACTAGTTCTATTTTTTAGCTCTTCAGATGCATTTTTAGCTTATTGTTTGAAAGAACAATTAGGTTATGGTAATGTCAAAAAATTGAAGGATAAAACTGCATACCTCTTAATTATATCTAATAAAGAAGGTATGTTAAATGTACTTAACTTGATAAATGGTAAATTAAGAAGAAGAGATATATTTAACCAAGTAATTAGTGATAGATTAAACGATTCTAGATATATGAATATAGAATTTACTATGAACTCAAGCAACAATTTTGACAATCACTGATTAGCAGGCTTTTCTGATGCAAAAGCTAGTTTTCAAATAAAAACCATAAAACGTATTAACAGCTGTAAGAGAGAAGTAATCTTAAATTATGAAATAGATCATAAAAATGCTTTATTGTTGACCATGATAAAAGATTATTTAGGTGGAAATATTGCATATAGAAAAGAACAAGATACCTATTATTATGACTCTACTAGTTTTGGTAGCGCTAAAAAGCTTATATTGTATTTTAATAAATATCATTTACAATCTAGAAAACATATAAGCTATTTAAGGTGGAGAAAGGTATATATGTTAATACAAAATAAAGAACGTTTAACGGAAAAAGGACTAGTTAAATTATTAAAAATTAAGTCTTTAATAAATAGGTATGAAAAAAAGTATAATTTAAGATATAGTCCTAACAAGAATCTAAAAGTTTTTGAGTATTAATAGAGAAAAGACTGTGTCATATTACACAGCTATTCCTTTAATCAAAATATTGTTACATTTTAATTATACCAGGATTTGGTATAATAAGTACTGTAATATCTGCTAATTCCAATAAGAGCGTTTTCGGTTATTCACAAAATAGCTCTTTAATAAAGTTATCTTTATTAACGCAACAAACTATATGCAGGAAGTTCAAGAATTGTTTTAACAATTCGCTATTACTAAATACTAAGAGTATAAGGTGTACTATATATACCTTCTTAGTAAAAATTTTAGTGATATTGAATAATCCGCAGATAACCAAAGCACGAAGTGAAAACTTCAAACCTGGAATTATATACTTTTCTGGGTTAGGCATGTGAGTAGGAATTTCAGAGGCCATACGTTTGTTGTCAACATATTCATCTTTAAGGATGAAATATTTAATATTTACAGTTTTTAAATACTTTATAACACTAATTGAAACTCTTACTTTATTTATATCTGCCATAACTCCATCTTTGAAACAATATACTAGTTTCCGGGGGGAAATACCTGCTAATGAGATAACCCTTGTAGACAAGGAAGTTAGTACAAATAATTCTGGCAGTACAAATAATCCTGACAGTAAAGAGAGTTCAAATAACTCTGGAAAAGGAAAGAATGATAAATTTAACGAATGATTAGCTGGTATTATTGATGGTGATGGTTGTTTTCAATTATCTAAAAAAGGCTATGCAAGTCTAGAAATAGTTATACAACTTAGAGATAAAAAAATTTTATACCTTATTAAACAAAAATATGGTGGAGCAGTTAAGCTCTATGCAGGGAATAATTACTTAAGATATAGATTGCACCACAAAATAGGTTTATTAAATCTAATAAAAGGGGTTAATGGTTTAATACGTAATCCCATAAGAATACTTCAGTTAGGAAGAATTTGTGATAAGTATGGGATAAAGTTAAAAGATCCTCAACCATTAACATACTATAACGGATGATTGGCAGGATTTTTTGACTCTGATGGTAGTATATATTTGAATGATAAGTCGGGTCAAGTGTTTATAACTGCTAGTCAGAAAAACAGGTTTATGTTAGATGCTTTAGTCAAGCTATACGGGGGTCAAATCTATCCTATGGTAAAACAAGAGGCATTTAAATGAACTTGTTTTAGAAAAGAAGAAATTTTATCTCTTGCTAATGACTTTTTTAAAATTAATCCTTGCAGATCTAAAAAGTTAACAAGATTAACTATGGTTAATAGATTTTATGAGCTTAGACAACTACATGCTCACAGAGCTTCACCTAACTCCGATTTAGGTAAAGCTTGGAAATATTTTATGGTTAAATGAGATAGTTTAATGAGTGATGAACAAGTGTTATAAAGTATTTAGTATTTTTGTTGACAAAGAGATGGTCCATTTTCATTAAATTGAAAAGTATCTTGGTATGGTATACGCTATGTGTTCTATTGGAATTTTAGGATTTGTAGTTTGAAGTCAATGGCTGGCTTTCCATATCCGTGAGGATATGGTAATAAATTCCACTGTAGGCTGGAACGGCTACCTTTTTTTGTTTCTATTTATTACAAGAAAAATTACAAGAAATGTTAGCTTTATTACAAGTAATATTAGCTTTATTACAAGAAATGTTAGCTTTATTACAAGTAATATTAGCTTTATTACAAGAAATGTTAGCTTTATTACAAGTAATATTAGCTTTATTACAAGAAATGTTAGTTTTATTACAAGTAATATTAGCTTTATATACTATACAAAATTAGGAAACTTATCAGATACTTTTTATAGTTTAAATTCTGATAGGAATGCCCAATCAGCAGGAAACTTATGTATTGCTACTCATGTAGAATATAAAAAAGGATCCTCAGAGACTATACGTGGAAATACTTATGATTTATTTAAATTAAACTTTGCGTATTTTTTTAAGGAAGAGTTTAAACAAGATGATAATTGATTATCTTGATTTGTTGGGTTTTTAGAAGGTGATGGTGCTATATTAGAACATAAAGGTAGATCTTATTTTGTTCTTACACAAAAAGATGACATTGTCTTACATCAAATATATGAAGTATTAAAGATAGGTAAAGTTAAGGACTTCTATGACAAAAAAGGTAATAGAAAATATTCTAGATATATTGTATCTGATAACAAGGGTATTTTTTTATTGTATTTATTATTAAATGGTAATCTTGTATTACAATCTAGAGTTAATCAATTATCTAAATGGTATATTGCGTTAACTAATGCAAGTAGATTTGATTACTCATTATTTTGTACTAATGAATTACCTAAAAAAATAGAAACCCTTAAAGAACCTAGTCTTAAGGATGCTTGATTATCTGGTTTTACTGATGCTGAGGGTTGCTTTTCTGTAAAAATAGGTAATGCAAAAGTATCCTTTTATGTATCAATGTTATTTATTTTAGATCAAAAATACGAAGAAAAAGTTTTGAATAAAATAGGTTCATTATTTACTGCTAATAAAAAAGCTGTATTAAGAACATCTAAAAATATTGTTTTGAATGATATGTTTAGATTAACTTTTTATTGTAATGATAAAAAAAAATTTATTAGCTCAAAAATAATAAATTACTTTAATCTTTATAAATTAAAAACAACTAAAAAAGAGTCTTTTCGTATTTGAACTGAAATAATCCACATTGTTTTAAATAAGCAACCTTTATCCGATTACGATTTAAATCGTGTAAGAAAACTAAGACATAATATGAACTATTTTACAATACAAAACTTACCAAAAGGTCAAGCTAATAAATCGTAAGTATAAGATATAGTCCAGGTTTTATTAATTATAATAGAAAATTAATAAAATGCTACACCACATGTACACAGTCGGTTTAGACGTGGATACAAGAGCATATTTCACTGCTGCAACTCTAATTATTGCAGTACCTACTGGTATTAAGATATTCTCTTGGTTAGCCACTTGTTATGGTGGTTCTTTACACTTAGTACCATCCTTATTATTTGCATTAGGTTTTGTTTTCATGTTTACAATTGGGGGATTATCAGGTGTAGTTCTTGCAAATGCATCACTTGATATTGCCTTCCACGATACTTATTACGTTGTTGCTCATTTTCACTACGTTTTAAGTATGGGTGCCGTATTTGCCTTATATAGTGGTTGATATTTCTGAATACCTAAAATATTAGGATTAGATTATAATTTATTATATTCTAAAGCTCATTTCTGAGTGTTATTCGCTGGGGTTAATATCACTTTTTTCCCTCAACATTTCTTAGGTCAAGTAGGCCCTTTGTTATAGAAATATAATATTTTGCACAACACTATATGCTAGAAACTCTATTAGATGGCATTAAAAATAGACAATTAGCAGGAAACTCATTAGTAGACATATCTATGTTTAATTTAAGATACGTCTCATATTTAACTTAAGATACATGTCGATATGTCTATTTATCACATGTTATGTGAGGATCCTCAGAGACTATACGTGTTGCAACTTTAAAGTTGAAGAAATAGTCCAATAAATGACCTCAACCTTGCTATTTGTACATGAATCTTGATACCATATAACATCTAAAAAGGATAATTTTTATAACTTAAACATTGATAAATGTTCTAATGAATCTGTTAGTCAATGTAATAATTAGAATTCCTCTTACCGGGAACCTAAACAAGATATAAAATATGGTCCAGAACAAGATCCAGATGATGAAGATTTTGTTCAAAAAACAGTGGATAACAATAATTTGCTTACTATTAAACCTAAGCATAAATTTAGCCAACTACATAAATTGGAATAGGCTAATTTAAAATCAACCCCTGTTTCTCTTTTATATAGTCTTTCAAAAGATAGAAAAATTTTTCTTAAGGAGTTTAATAATAAAAGCGGTATTTATCTTTTACACAATAACGTTAATGGAAAACAGTATGTAGGTAGTGGAATTGATTTAAGAAAAAGACTATCTACCTATTACTTTCCTTCTCGATTAATGGATGGCCGTCATATATCTAATTCTCTTTTAAAATATGGACATTTCAGTTTTTCTGTTGTTATTCTAGATGTACTGGGTATCACAGGTTCATGTAATAAAATAGAACTTATCAGCAAAGAACAAGAATATCTTAATTTATATAAACCTATTCTTAATTTAAACCCTTTAGCAGGTTCTAGCATGGGTTTCAAACACTCAGAAGAGTCTAAAAGACTTATATCTGAATTCCGTAAGGCTAAACCCTTGTCTAGTGAAACTAAGAAAAGACTCAGCGAATTGTTTTCAGGTGAATTAAACCCATTTTGATCTAAAAGACACTCTCCTGAAACTTTAGAGAAAATGAGAAAATCTAAATTAGGTGTGTTAAATCCTATGTTTAAAAAAGAAAAGTCTAAGGAGTTTATTGAACAAATGTATAAAGATAAAACGGGTTCTAATAATCCTATGTTTGGTAAACCTAAAAGTGAAGAAACTTTAGCCAAAATGAGAAAAAAGGTATACGTTTATGACAGTAACAAAGAATTTATTAGATGTTATGCTGGCGTAAAACTTGCTGTTAAAGACTTACATATTGCTGCAGGAACCATTAAAAAGTATTTAGATAAAGATAAACTGTTTAAATATAAATACTTTTATTCTGATTTGCAATAAGTTTAAGATAGGTTTAAGATAAGTTAAAGGTGTGAAAAAGCTACAAGGAATGCCACGTCGGGTAAGTGATTACCCTGATGCTTTCACAGGTTGAAACTTTATTAGTAGTATTGGTTCAATTATTTCTGTAGCTGCTACAGTACTATTCTTACAAATAGTGTACTTACAACTTGTTAAAGGTAAAGCTGTATTTGGTTATCCTTGAGCAGTTCCTCAATTATTTAGTGATTACTTAAGAATACTTAAAGATAAAACTGCTCCTGGTTTAGAGTGAGCTCTAGATAATCCACCTAAACCTCACGCATTTACTAGCTTACCTTTACAGAGTTCATCGGGATCAGGTGGCCCTGAAAAACCTAAGAATAATAGTAAGAATGAAGAAGATTCAGATCCCGACAAGGATATGGAGGTGGATTCTGAAGAAGAGAAGCCTGAGCAAAACCCTTCCGAGGATATGGAGGTGGATACTGAGGAAAGCGCTTCTGAGGACAAAGAATCACCTTGTGACGAAGACATATCTGATGAAGAATTATCATGAATAGGTGTTTACTTCGAAATACCTGTTCTAAGATGATTATTCTTATTGTATACTATTTATGTAAACAAATCTTATATATTTTTAATATTTTATTTAAAAAATGTGTACTCACAATTTAAAGATGCTGTTGCTAACACTTATAGTGATATTGTATTAACGTTTGTTATTATATTATTTAGTGTTTTATTAAGCTATTATGTTGGTAACCCTGTTAACTGTGATGCACCTAGAGCTTGAGGACTTTATTTCCAAGATAGTGCGAGTCCACAAATGGAAGCTCTTGTAGAGCTACATGATAACATTATGTATTACTTGGTTGCTATATTATTTATTGTAGGTTGAATACAAGGAGCTATCATTAAAAATTTTGAAAGTTCTAAATCTCCTATTAGTAATAAATATTTAAATCATGGTAGATGTGTGCCTATTCAAAAGTACTCTAATTATATTCAAAAAAAAACATTACTCTACTTCTTCAACTCCTAAAATTAACAAAGAGACTTTACCTATAAAGTTAGAAATAGATGTAGTAAAATTATATGAAAATGCCACTCTTAAAAAACAAATTATAGATGAAAATAAAAATAAATCTGGGATATACCTTTTAACAAATTTACTTAATAAAGATCAATATGTTGGTCAATCTATTAATTTAGGTAAAAGATTCACAAAATATTTTACTTTAAGTTACCTAAAAAATAGAAATACTCTTGTTATAAGTAGAGCTTTGATAAAATATGGTTATGCTAATTTTTCTATTAGCATCTTAGAATATTGTGACAAAGATATTTTAAACGAAAAAGAGCAATATTATATGGATATTATAAAACCAGTATATAATACATTAAAAATAGCTGGAAGTTCATCAGGTTATAAACATACACAAGAAAGTAAAGATAAACGTAGTTTAAGCTTGAAAGGTAAATATACAGGAACAAATTCTCCTTTATACAATAGAACTCATACTGAACAAACTAAAGAACTTATGAGTTCAATGAGAAAAGGCCAAGGTAATTCTTTTTATGGTAAAACTCACACCGATGAAGCTAGAGAGCTCATGAAACAAAAAGCTACAGGTAGAAAACATTTACCTAGTACTTTAGAAAAAATGAGTAAAGTTAATGGTAATCCTGTTAATATTTATGAAAAATGTAATTCAGAAGGATTTAAATTTATAGGAAATTTCATTTCTGCTAGAAAAGCAGGTTTGTTTTTAGGTATTAGTGGTACTACTATTATTAAATATATGCGTTCTGGAGAAATATTTAAAGATAGATATAAATTTGCGGGCCAAGCTCCCAAATAAATGAATATAATTAGAACAACTATGAATAAAATCTCACTATATGCTGGAAACCCCTAAAGCCTTAAATACTTATGACTAGACTAGTGACAACTTTAATGGATGATACAATGGACAATCAGCAGGAAACCAAAGTAATATATATTTAAATTATGAGTAGGATCCTCAGAGACTACACGTGAGACATATGTAGTAGTTAACCTTAACATATGATGATATAGTCCGCATAATATAGAAATATATTATTATTTTAGACACTAATAGAATTAATTTGAACAATAACTCCAGCATTAATTTTAGTATTAATTGCTTTCCCTTCTTTCAAACTATTATATTTAATGGATGAGGTTACAGATCCTTCATTATCTGTGTTAGCAGAGGGTCTTTTTTTAGGTGGCCCTAAATCGCATATATTTAATAAAATAGAAGACACCTGTGTGTTAACTATAGCAGGCCAAAAAAATAATATTATTAAGAAAATACCATCTAACCGTATGTTCCATACTAGAGTGAAAGCTGCATCTAGAATAGGTCCACATAACCTAGATGTTATTTCAGTTATAGTTGGTTCATTATTAGGTGATTGTTATGCGAATAAAAGATCAGTAGAAGGTACAAGACTTTGTTATAGACAAAGTACTGTACATAAAGATTATTTATTTTGATTATATAACTTTTTCTTCACTAGAGGTTATTGTTCTAATTTAGAGCCTAGAATATATAAAAGAGTATTAAAAAATAAAGGTAGTGATGATAAAACTCATTATGGTTATGAATTTAATACCTTTACTTTTAGAAGTTTTAATTGAGTACGTAAAATGTTTTATAAAAAAGGGATAAAATATATTAACGCGGATTTAGTTAAATACATAACACCCTTAGCATTAGCTATATGAATTTCAGATGACGGAGGTTGAGCTAAACCTGGTGTAAGATTAGCTGTAAATAGTTTCAAATTAAAAGAAGTAGAATTTCTAGTTGAAGTTCTTCAAAGTAAATTTGGTTTAAATTGTACCATTCAAACACTGAAACCTTCGGGTAATCATAATATTTATATTAAAGGAAGTTCAGTTCCTAAGTTAAGGGATCTAGTTTTACCTCATTTACATACATCTATGTACTATAAATTAGGATTATAAAAACAATATACTTTTTGTGGTAAATCTTTTATAGTATGATGGAGGAAAAGAAGCTTTTCTAACTCCCCTGCACATATATGCGATAGTCGTGAGATAAATGGTGGAGCCGTTTATCTCTAAGTTTCCGACGGGATTCTTATAGAAAGATTTAATATTTTCTATGGCGACACGAGTGAAAACAGTTAAAATATTATTATCATATTCAATATCACACCGGTCGGTGGCAGATAATAATACAAAACTGTCAGTAAATAGTTTATTTTATATTTATTGCAACAGACTGGGTCACTTGTGGGTGTCAGTATATCTGATGCTTAATGTACAGTCGACTAGGTTTTAATTAAAATCTGCACCAATTAGGGTTCTTAGGGTTTAACGTTTATACACTTCAAAGGATATTTTGGAGGTTTGAGCATATAAACCCTTTAAATAAAGAGCATATTTATGCGTATTCTATACCTATGCGTGCTTCATATATTCACAATAAATCTTTGATAAGGCTTAACTCTAAACAATGTTGTTATTATACAACTGTTGCAAGATCTCTTAATTCGTCTAGTGAGGATGCGCCAGGTAGCGCAAAAACACAAATTTCAGCTCCTGCCTTTAATCCTTGATTAGTTACAGGGTTTACTGATGCGGAAGGGTCTTTTATGGTTAGTTTTACTAAATCATCAGAATCCCGGCATGGTTTTAGAATACGTGCTATTTTTCAAATTCAGCTACATAAAAAAGATCTGGAGCTTTTGAAAACTATTCAGGCTTTTTTTAAGGGAATAGGTCATATCTCCAGCTCAAAGGAAGTTGTGTCATTTAGAGCGCGTTCTCTAGATGATCTTCAAGTTATAATAGCTCATTTTGATAAATTCCCACTTAAAACTAAAAAACAAGCTGATTTTGAGCTATTTAAACGCGTTGTTAATAAACTTTCACTTAAAGAACACTTAAGTTTAAAAGGTTTTAAAGAGATTGTTAGCATAAGAGCTTCTATGAATTTAGGTTTGACTTATGCTTTAAATAAAGCTTTTCCAGAAGTTAGTCCTGTTCCCAGACCTACAGTAAAAGATGAAAAGGTAATAAACCCGGATTGACTTGCAGGATTTGTTACAGGTGAGGGTTGTTTTTTCATAAACATTTCAACATCTGCCTCTAATAAAATAGGTTTTCAAGTTTTCTTTTTATTTGCTTTAACTCAACACACTAGGGATAAATCTTTATTGGAAGCAATTAAAGATTATTTAGATTGTGGGGCAGTTAAAGAAAGTTCTAGTAGAATGAATGTTTTAACTCTTAAAGTTGTTAAATTTAAGGATATATCTGAAAAAATTGTACCGTTTTTTAATCAGTACAAGATTTTAGGTGTAAAATCTGAAGATTTTAATTCTTGATGTCAAGCTATAGAACTAGTAAAAGATAAAAACCATTTAACTTCTAAAGGGTTAGAGGAAATTAGACAAATAAAATTTGGAATGAATACAGGAAGACCAGTAAGCCCTTAAAACACTCTAGTTGCGAGTCTAAGCATTTAATAAGATTTATGTGAATATATTTTATAATTATAATAGGAGGAGTTAGGTGAAATTATAAACTTAAATAGTTGTTTATTAATTATCTTCCAAGTATTATAATTAAAAATTAAAAAATAATTAAACTTTGCACCAATGATATTGATCCTACGAATATCCAGACTTCTTAAATAGTGATGGAGATTTTGTTGAATTTGATTCTTATTTAGTTCCTGAATCTGATTTAGAAGAAGGAAGTTTAAGAATGTTAGAAGTTGATAATAGAGTAATCCTTCCTGAAATTACACACACAAGATTTATTCTAACTGCTGCAGATGTTATCCACTCATTTGCTATTCCAGCATTAGGAGTAAAATGTGATGCATAAAAAAATAATGTTTGTAGGCTATTCATTATATGTGCAAAAGAGCCAAACTCCGGAGAAGCCCTAAAGCTTTAGTAACCAAGGTAATAAAGGAAACTTTTTGACTGGCCTGATTAATGACTCAGGGTAAGGTAAGATCACTAAAGATGATGGTAACTGAAATGGGTGATCGCGGATCTAAATCAGATAAGGCTGGCTTGCTTGCTTTATCTGTAAAAGAGCAACGAGTAGACGGTTCTTCAATCAAGTTTATAGCTCCATCTATTTTCTTTTGGATTGTAAGGTGTATTCTAGTCGCCGGGAAACCGGTTCTAGGATAAAATAAACTAAATAGCATTTACTATTTATAAAATAACCCTAGATTAAAGTTACTACAACGGCCTGGCCTTACTAGGTTTAAGTTGTTATACGTATTTCAAATAATAAATAATAGTATTATAATATTAACATATTTTTTATTAATTTCGGCTTTTGTTTTTTTCTTGCAAGTGCGAGTAATTTCAACAAAAATAACTAAAAAAAAAAAAAGTAAGCAAAGCAAAAAAGACGCCGGGGTTAATATATACTTATTGTTATTTAAATTGTTCCAACAAGTGTTTTCATGAAAACAGTATCCTAGTAAAATAAAATACCATACCAAAAACTTAGAATTTACAAATAGAACTGATTTAATAGGTTTTAATAAGCGTCCCGATGTTAATTTATTCAATAATAAATGTTCGGGTAAATTAAATTGTTTATCTAGATTTAAATCAGGATTAACTCCATCTAATAAAGATTATCGTCCTAATGTTATAGCTTTAGAACATATAAAAAATGGTAATCCTATAACTAGTCAAGTTATTAATAGTGTGCTGCTTAATCAAAAGGTCTCTATAACTCAACAAGAGTTAGACGAGCTTTTATCTCTTCCTAAGGTTAATTTTGACTTACCTCTTTCAGATAATACATACCCTGCTTTATTGGGATTAATAGGAAAACCAGGTTATAAGCGTAGTAAAGCAGGAATATATGTTTTTTCTCACAAGTATTCAGATAAAAAATATGTAGGATCAAGTAACGATTTAGCAAGAAGATTCAAGCAATACTTTGAAAAGAATGCGCTATTTTCTAACAAAGACACAGGAATGTTGTTACCTATGATAGAAAAGGAAAATTTAAAAGCGTTTACTTTAGAAGTAACAGTTATACCTTCTTCTTTTTCTAATTATGCTCATTGTTTCTTAGAACAATATTTATTATTAGATAAAAGATTTAATCTTAATACTCACAAGATAGTAAATTTCAGAGTTAACCAAGGATTTAAAATTTATTTATACGATAAGGATTGCAAAACTTTATATTATTTTAGTAATTCATTAAATGCTTTTTGTGCTGACCTAGGTATACATCACTCTTCCTATAAAAAACACGTAGCTAATAATGAACCTTTTTTAGGCTATTTCATTATATCTAATAGCCTAATTCCAGAGGCAGTACCTACAGATTTAACGGAAATCCAGGTTCGTGAATTTATAAAAAAACAAAGAAAGGATAGTTTAAATAAATTACACAAATCTTATGGTAGTTTAGTAGAGGTTTTTGACATAGATACAAACACTATTACAACAATGGATTCAGTAGCAAAAGCAGCATCTAAATTTGGTGTTAGCAGAAGTACAATTAGAAGTTATATATCTAGCGAAAAACCTTACAAAAGTCGTTACAAATTTAAGTTTATAACCTCATAGAGTGATGATGGTAATTATAGGTCAAAGTTGTAGATCGACCCAGGTAGATTAAATCAATTTTCTGTTCTTATTAATAGATTAGGAACATTCTATGGTCTGAACAATGGCCAAAACTGTAGTAAACCTACGGTTATAAATCATCAAATTGACGGGAAAGCCCTAAAGGAATCTTAACTAAGTAAGTATGGTAACATAACTTATGGCACAGGTAATGACTCGTGGTACAGTAAAATCAAGATTTATTATTCAATGGGCAATCCGCAGCCAAGTACCAAGTATAAAATATTTGGTATGCAGTTCATCGACTAAACGGTGGTTGGTGTTATTAGTAATAATAACGCTTAAGATATAGTCAGACCCCTCCTGAAAAGGTGCAGAAAAATATAAGTATTCTTTATATTTTTTGTTAAATAGATATATTCATTTGGTTTATTATATTTAGGGATTTCTACGATAGTTTGCTAAACTATTTTAATGTAAAAATAAATACTTATACAAAAAAAGTAAAGCACTTGTCATTATTGTAGTGTTTGCATTGTACAATTAGAAGTATTTTTAATAAGCACTACACATTTGATAAACGTATTGGTTCAATAGCTGTTATATCTATAACTAGAAATTATAGTGCAACTAGATCTTTTAATTCAGTAAGACCTTTGGCAAATAGTCCAGAGTCTTTAGCGTTAGATCATATCAATAGTGAAAAACCAACTAATTCATCCATTATTAATAAAATATTATTAAATCAAAATTTATCTGTTACTGACTCTAAATTAGAAGAATTATTAAAAGTTAAAGGTGTTGAATTGGATCTTCCTATATCTACACCGGAAAATAAACAACTTTTAGCTGAGTTAACAGGTAAATCTAAATATAAAGGTTTCTCGGGTGTATATATCTTTATACATAAAAATACAGGTCATAAATACGTAGGTTCATCTAATTTATTAAGACGTAGAATGGATTATTATTTTAAGGGTGATTTCCCTTTAAGTGGTAAATTTTTACCTTTACTTCACAAAGAAGGGTTAAGAGCTTTTAAATTAATAATATTTAAATTAGATAGTATTATATTTAGTTATAAAGACTCTTTAATCTTAGAACAGTATTATTTATTAAATAAAGAATTTAACTTGAATACATTAAGAGTTGTTAACGCAGGATCTTCAAAAGGTGATCCTGTATATGTTTATGATTTAACTTGTAGTACTCTTTATTATAATGCGAAATCTAAAATTGAACTAAAAAGAGTACTAAGGATACACACTGAAACTAGTAAAAAGTTTGTAGATTCTAAAAAACCATATCTTAATAAATTCTTACTATTAAGCTATTATATACCTACTGCTTTAACAAGCAATATTTCGGGGGACAAATTAGCAGAAATTATGCAAAAAGAAAGAAAAGATATATATATATTAGGAACTCATAGAAGTATATCAGTAGAATTAGAAATTAAAGAAGGAAATACCTTTGTAAATTCAGATTCTATTGGCCAAAATTTACATTTCGATTCGTTAACATCTTGTATTGAATACTTAACAGAATTAGGTATAACGATTAAAAGAGCAACTCTTACTAAATATATAAAAAATGAAAAAGTGTTTCATAACTTCTTATGTAAATATTCAGATAATATTTTACCGCACTATTTTTCAGAAGTAGGATTAATCATTGATGAATATAAAAAATTAAAAGTAGATGCAGACTTAGATACCTTAAAAGTGAATAGAAAAAATAAACCTATATTAGTAAAAGGAGAAAATTTTGAGAAAGAATTTGAAAGTATTACGGATACAATTAAGTACTTTAGTACTTTAAATATCAAATTAGATAGAAAAGCTCTTTATCTTCATTTAAAAAACAGTAAAAAATATAAAGACTATTCTTTTTTTCGTAAATAACTAAATTACTAAATAATAGTTAGAAAATCATATACTTTTTTTGACTGGTGTAGTAGTAAGTATTATTCAATTACATTAAATAAACGTAGAAATAACCCGCAATGTTCAGAAATTTGTGGTATTCTTCACTCGAGTATGCCCATAGTTGTTGAATCAGTTTCACTAGATAAGTTTTTGTCCTGATTACAGGAACAGTAAATGAAACAGAAACCAGTATGAAGTTCAATCTTTTTAATATTTATTATTTTAAATTGAATTTTAACAGCATTTACTCTTCTGTAATAAAAAGCTATAACCAGTATTCTAAACACTTAAAAGTTATTGTGGTTGTACTTGGTAACACTCTTATTATCTGTTTACTATAGTTAAGTGTTTTAGATTCTTGGATGAGCAATAGTAGGATAAAACTCTTCTAAGAACTCTCTACAGCTTTTTATAAAATAATGGTTATTTTACCGTTAACTTGTTATGAAAGGTAACAGCTTTACCATATAGCATAACAAATCCTAGTAAATAAATGTATAATAACTGGAAAATTGCAAGATAGATTTATATTTCTAGTGCAATGAAGGGAGAAGATAAACAAATGTTTAGTAAAGCCCTATTAAACCCTTATCTTTTTCAGGTGAATAAATTTCCTTTTATTACTTTGACCGTATTTGGTTTTCAATTTTAGGTTCTCGAATTTGGATACAATTAATCAATATTCTAAGGTAGTGTTCCTGTCGACTACTGAACCTATTGGTTGCTTTGACTTGCTGGATATGAAAACTTGAACTTAATACTGTCCAAGGCCTTAGTAATGAAACACGAGAAAACGAGGGTAACGGCTAACCGACAATGGATAACCAAGGCAAACGATTGTACCGCGATAGTATGGGGGGATATTTGGATTAGGCTAGAGAGTCACTGTTTTATATTTGACCTTCTACGGAAGAGGGTTTTTTATTCGACAGGTCAAATATACTTTAATACCTAGTTCCGCTTGTTATTGAAGGGTCATTATGGATTATTAAGAGAATACTTTATATGGTAATACTATGGTAACACATTAGTACACATGATGACTGGAGGTCGAGAAACACACAACTTTACTCGGTCCTTTACTATAGAATCCTCAGGTAGAGGTACTGTGTCGTGTAACGAAGGTTGATATATTACTTTGCTTAATATAGCAAACAAAATATTGATGCCGGAAGTGAAGGAGAGCTACGTTAGTGAAAGCCACCATATACATTTAAACTATGAAAACTTTATTTATAAAAACAATTTACAAATTAATACTATACGTCGGTAAACATTTTATGTTAAAACTTATTAGATCTTATCTAGGTAAACTTTTCACTTTTTTATTTAATGAATATCCTTGTTTATACAAAAGTATGGACTATTTTTGCACTATTTTAGATGTTTTTAATGTATATCTTTATAGTACAGTTTTTAAGTTACATAGTAAATTTAAAAATAATTTTCCTATTCTTTAGTCTTACCGTTTATATTTATAGCGAATATATCGCTATAATAAATGGTAACCTTTCTAGAAATACAGGAGTTATTATAAGTTTATATGTTTTATTTGATTTAAACAAATGCAATATTTTACTATTTACAGTACTATTATTAAACGTATTATTTAAACAATATTTAATTAAAGAGGTATGAATAAAAAGGAATTATCCTATTTTATATAGAGTTCTTTTAGATATTTCTTCTCTAGTTAACACGTGTTTGATTTTTTACTTTCTGGATTCGATATGAGTAAAATTAGTAGTACCTTTCATTGAAAAATTACTTCATATTTTAAAAATGACTGGAAATGAAAGTGATTATAATCATCCGTCTGGCTCTGATAAAACTCCAGGGAAAAGTCCCAAAGAGCCCAAAGACCCTCCTGATTCGGAATACTATATCAATAAAAACGGTAAGAAAGTAAAAAGATATTATAAAAAAAGAACTGAGGAACAGAAGAAAAGAAAAAACGAGCAAGCAAAAGAAATATACAGGAAAGAAGCTGAAGCCGAAGGTAGAAAAGTTAAGCAGTGTCAATCTTTAGTTGGTCTAACAGAGCAAGAAAAAGAGGAACACCGTTATCAAACTAGAAGAAATGGCATATTAAAAAAATAGAGAGGAAGATTTTAAAAAATTACCTATACTTAAGAATATTATGAGAAGAAGAAAAAATAAAAAAATGAGTATAGAAGAAATAGAGGAATTTGATAGAATCACTATTGAAAATAGAAAAAAATCCAAGAGAGCGTATTGGGCGGCTAACAAGGAGAGACCAGAGCTTAAAAGACCGGGAAGAAGTTCAGAAAAATACAGAGATGACCATCACATATATGAAGATCCTAATTATGTAAAACCTCTTTTAGGTAAAAAATATATAAGGTTTTTTCCGTCTAATTCAAAAGGTAAAGATAAAGAAATCCTACATGAAGAAAGTTTACCTTATGAAAGCTTAGATAAAGGTAAAGGTAAGGCTGAAGTAGAAAAAAATAATTATATCCTCTGGTTCAGAATATTATACGGAATATTCTGAAGATAGTGCATATAAACTAATCACTAACTTGGAAAGTTGAAAGTCATCTAATTAGGTGAAAATCTTATCACAATAAATTCAGACGTAAAGATTTTCTAACCTAGCTTTGTTTTAACTATAAGTTTACTCTATGTAAATACAGGTACTAAGCAATCATAAGGCGCTTAAAGGATTAGAAGCTGGGATATTATACTGACATTTTGTGGATGTAGTATGCTTATTTTTATTTGTATCCATATATTATTGAGAATCGGCATATAATTGTATATTTTTGTCTTACACAGTTCTATGCCTATTGTTGTATAATATGTATATTTAGTAATAATATTCTTTTGATTACAAGAACAATAGTGGGATAAAACTTATCTAATAACTCTATTTATGTAAAAAAAAAATTGTTCTTTTACAATTAGCTTGTTATTAAAAGGTAAGACCTATCAGACAGTATAACAAATCCATATTGTTATTAGTATTATAATATGAAACTTTTGCAATATAGTTATGTAATATTCTTTATTTATACTTATATGGCAAAAAGGGGGAGAAGATTAAGTTATATATTTAATTAAAGCCCTCCCCTACCCCCCCTTTTTTAATTAGGTTGTAATAAATATAAAATATAGTAATACTGTTATTAGTTATACATAAATAAAGATATCTGTAAAAATTTAGATGTAAAAGATGGCATATTTATATAAAAAATATATGCTAATGTATAATACATACGGTTATGTTTTTATATAGGCCTTATATTAAAAAAAAAAAGAATAAATCTATTATATGAATAATTATGTAAGTTAATAGTAATATATAATTATATATCTTCATCTTATATATCTTCATCTTATATATTTTTAGATATTCATGTAGAATACAAAATATATCTAACATACAAAAATATGTCTAACATAGTAAGTATATCTAACATACTTTTTATAATATATTAAGATAGATATTGTTACAGTATGTAGAAACACAGATACCGTTTTAATCTTTCATCCAAAATGGAAGGATAAAAGTATCCACGGTGTCGTAGGTGTGTAGCCTACCTGACGACTATTACTTCAGACGAAACAAATAGAAGGCAGACATGGGACAGCATCATGCCCAACCTCAAAGAAAGTATGTAGAAATACAAAAATTTAATAACACTAATTATTCTAGTACAATTTGAACTTAAAAATATAGTAATTTCAAGTTCATTAAGTTTATAGGATTAATTATTACTTCTATATTTTTATTTACCATGGTAGGTTGTATAGCTATAACTTTAAAAGAAAAACTTTTAAACTTGTTAAGAATAACATAGTACTTGTACTATACCCTAAAAAGAAATTAGCTCAATTGGTAGAGCATCCGTTTTACACGCGGCAGGTTAAGTGTTCGAATCACTTATTTCTTAATTACGTATAACAAATATAAAGTTGAAGTTAACAAGGTTTTGTTTATTATTTTTAATCGATATTATTAAAAAGGATAGAGATTAATAAAACAGTCTTTTTATTAAATTTTTAGTTCTATAATTAGTTAATAAGTTATAAGACTTAAAATAGTGTTTATGTAATAAAAAGGGGATTTTGGGATTAAATATGTTTTGAGTGCATCTTTAATGTATTTGACTAATAATCCTTTATTTTTGGTTATAAGGTTTTTTAATACATTTTAATAAATATATACATTTATAAAAGGGGTATGTTGCATAGGGCTATGCATTTTGATTGCAGATCATAAATACAAGGTTCAACTCCTTCATATCCTTATCATATTTAGTTCTTATTATAGTGTTACCAATGATACATCTATTGCTCAAGGACTTAGTATGAACAAGATAAAGCTATGATTAAGGAGCAAATTGAGGAATGAACAAGATTAACGGAATTACAGAATAAAGATGGTTCTAGTTCTATATAAATAGTTAATGATTATTCTTATATAAAAATTGCTAGATTACAATTAACTTGTTATGTAAATTATAAAATTATATAATGAATCCCCTCTTATTTTTAAGGGGGAAAGTTGAATTAAAATTAGAGAACTTTAGTTTTAATATATGGGAGAAGCTCAAGGTATATTGCAGTATGCTTTGATTAAAGCCCACTAAAAAAAGTATTTCTTTTTACATTTTATGATGTAAATATATACAGTAAATTTACTTAGGATTCATCTTATTATGAACATAATATTTTGAAGTTGTTTTTATGTAAAAAAGTACAATTTATATCTAATTAATTAGGTATGTATAATACTTAAAAAAAATATAAAAATATTTACAAAAACTATGTATAAACAAATATACTTAAAATATTTTTATAGATGCTTGTAAGGACTGTAGAGAATGTTATAGTTAAGAATGGGGTACTTAGTTTTTACGACTAAAAATTATTTTTATAACTCTTTTTTTTTTACTTGTGATACAAATTGTAATTAATAATTTTCTCATTTTTATTAGTATAAAAATTAGGATCCAAATTATAGGGAAGTCCAGTGATTTATACACAGCTTTTAAAGAGTAAGGCATAAGCTTAGGTAATTAACAGAAATTGAATATAGTAAAAACTTTTAGTATTTTATTATGAGTATTAAATAAAAAGCCTTGATAAATCTTTTTTTTAGTTAAATGTTGCATTACAGGACCCGGCTTACTTGTATCCAAGTAATATTATTTTCTTGACTTTTAGATTTATTCCTTCCAGTAGATTCTCCTTTATTGTTTAGTTTCATGTTTAATTGTTTAAATATTTGTCTTTATTATATGAACAATACATTTTAAACACATTTATTGTAAACTAACTGGTTTATTTCAATTCACTTGTTATGAAAATAATAACTCTTGTTATTAACAATAGTATAACAAAATTTTTATCTTCTAATGATAAAGATATGGGTGTGTTATATTTAATATATGCATTATATTTAATATATGCACTATTTTAAGGATGAGTAGTACTGCCTTTTCTGTATTGATCAGATTAGAGTTGTCAGGTCCTGGTGTACAATATATAGCTGATTATCAAATATATAACAATATTATAACGGCTCACACCATAATTAGGATTTTCTTCATGATTATTCCAGCCCCCCCCCTATAAGGGTAAATTAGATTATAAATTTATATTTATACAGCTAATTAAATAATTTTTATTAACTTATTGCAAAAGATAAGATAATCTACAGTTATTAAATTTCTATACTTTAACAAAAATCCTTATTAGTTCAAAGGTTGTTTTTTTTTTACTAAAAAAGTATAAACAAACTGAACAAGGTATTCCTAATACCACAATTTAAGTCCAAGTCTTAAATAAGGATACTTTTTTTATTATAGAGATATAAATTTATACTTTTATACAATGAATTTATCACTAATTTTATTTACAATTGGAATTTTAGGTTTTGTTTTAAATAGGAAAAACATTCTATTAATGCTTATTTCAATAGAAATAATGCTGTTAGCTATTACATTTTTAATATTGGTTAGTTCACTTAGCTTCGATGATATATTAGGTCAAACATACGCTATTTATATAATTGCCATAGCTGGAGCAGAATCCGCTATAGGTTTAGGAATTTTAGTAGCTTTTTATAGATTTACCACTCTTAAATCAAACCATCTATCATTTAGCTTTCATAAATTATTAATAAAATCCATAAATATAATTCAACTCGGAATAAGAAATTATTATACTATGAGTTCCTTTGATAGTAAAACTTCTTCAATGGATCCTTGGTTTATTACTGGACTTTTTGATGCGGAAAGTTCTTTGTAGTTACTATATTAAGAAATCCTAGATACAAAACAGGATGGAATTGTCAAGCTAGAATTCAAATAAAAATGCATGAAAAAGATAGAGATTTAGTTCTAAAAATCCATAAATATTTTGGAGGTATAGGATATGTATCAAAACCTAACCAAAATTTAACAGTGTAATTTAGAGTTAGTACTATAAATGAGATAACTAACGTGATTATACCACATTTTGATAACTATCCTTTATTAACTAAAAAGTATTTTGACTATACGTTTTTTAAAGAAATTGTTAAGTTAATGTTAGAAAAAGAACATAATACTTTACAAGGAATACAAAAAATAGTTAATCATAAAGTATCTATGAATTGAGGTTTATCGAATGAGTTAAAAGAAGCTTTTCCTGAGACTATACCAGTAAATAAAGAAGAAAGGCTAAATAATTATAACATCCTTACGTCTGCTAAAGAATGAATAGCTGGATTTTCAACAGGAGAATCCAACTTTTTTATTACTGTTCAAAAATCTAAGACTAAAAGTGGTATAGCTACTTCATTACGTTTTTCTATAGCTCAAGATTTGAGAGATTTATCTTTATTGGAAAGTTTCGTAGATTTTTTTGAATGTGGGTATGTGACTAAATATAAAAATCGTTTAGTTTGCGAATTTATAGTTACAAAAAATTGACCATATAGTTAATCATATAATTCCTTTCTTTGATAAATATAAAAGGATCAAAACACGGAGATTTATTGGATTTTAAGAGTGCTGCTTTGATTATTAAGAATAAAGAACATTTAAACCAAGATGGAGTAGGTTTGAAGAAGATTTTACTATTAAAAAACAAAAATAAGGATATCAATATAGCTAAAAAGAATCATAGGAATGATTAGGGCTTTAAGAGAAAATGGATCAAAAAAGGTGGAGTGAACCTTCATCTAGTCTTTAAAGGCAGAACTTAATCAAGTTTTTAAAGGCAAAACCTTCAAATTGCGGGAACATCCTAAAGACAAATCTACCAAATTAATACAGTAATGTTATTAATGGAACAGGTAATGACTCGTTGTACGGTAAAAACGATTTGTATGAAGAAATGAAATGGATTATCTGCAGCCAAACACCACTATAATAAAATAGGTGCGCAGTTCATCGACTAAATGTAGGTTGGTTTATAATTATAATTACATAATTATTTGCTTAAGATATAGTCAGGCATAATTTAAAGATTATGGGAATATCCTAGCCTGCCTAAGGGAATACAATTCCTATGGAAAAGGGAGAAAAACGAAGAGGAAGTATTGCAATTGAATTTAAATAATGTATCTAGTTATAATTATCTTACCACTATTAGGATCAATAGCTTCTGGGTTTTTTGGTAGAAAAATCGGAGTTACTGGGGCCCACTTTATTACTTGTACAGCAGTTGTATTTACAACTATATTGGCTGTAGTTGCCTTTTTCGAAGTTGGACTAAATAATATACCTGTGTCAATAGAGGTATTTAGATGAATTGACTCTGAATCACTTAATGTATCATGAGGATTCCATTTTGATTCATTAACTGTTTCTATGCTTATACCTGTATTAATAGTTTCTTCTTTAGTACATATATATTCAATAGGATACATGTCTCATGACCCTCGGGGACGCGTTAGGGGAAAACGTGTCTATGGGGATAAATTGTCAAACTCCGGGGAACTCCTAAAGCTTCTGATACCAAGCCACAACCGCAAGATTGTAGGTGGCTGAACTAATCACTCAGGTAAGGTAATAAGTCAGAAGATGACTGAAAAGGAAATGGACAATCGCGGATCTAAATCAACAATAAACGATGTTGTTGTAAAAGAGCAACGAGTAGACGGCAATTTATTTATTAATCCTAATTTAATAAATATAAGGTGTACTCTGAGGGGTTTCGAAAGAAACAGAGGTATAAAACTCAGGTTTAACATGCAACAATGTTGAAACTCCAATGTTAAAAACCCATCTAAGCAATTCGATTTAAAAAAATATTCTACCTATAATTCTACTATTATAAATCCTGGAGTTTGATCTGGTTTAATTGACGGTGAGGGCTCATTTAGTATAATATTATCTAAAAATAAATATCGTAAATTAGGCTGACGTGCTGAGTTAAAATTTCAAATAGGTCTACATACAAAAGATCTTAACTTATTATATTTATTACAACATCACTTAGATGGTATAGGTTCTATTCATTTACATCAAAACCGAGATATAGTTAATTATTCAATAGATTCTATTGAACATTTAAATAAACTTATTCTTCATTTAGATAAATATCCATTGTTAACTCAAAAAGCCGCGGATTATTTGTTATTTAAACAAGGAGTAAAACTTTTTAATAATAAGGCTCATCTTACGGTTGAAGGTTTAAATCAGTTAGTAAATATAAAAGCATCAATGAATTTGGGTTTATCTGACATATTAAAGTCAGAATTTGCTAGTCATACTCCAGTTAAAAGACCTGTAATAAATTACGATAATCTTAGATTAAACCCTTATTGAATTTCAGGATTTATTAGCGCTGAAGGTAACTTTGATGTTCGTATACCATCAACTAATAGTAAATTAGGTTATCGAGTACAATTAAGATTTAGAATATCTCAACATAGTAGAGACATTACATTAATGGAAAAAATAGTGGAATATTTTGGATCAGGAAAGATTTATAAATACGGTGGTAAATCCGCTATTAGTTTAACAATAGTTGACTTTGCTGATATTACCAATATAATCATACCATTTTTAAATAAAAACCCTATAATAGGTATTAAATTATATGATTATCTTGATTGATCTAAAATTCATAATTTAATGATTAATCGTGGTCATCTTACAGTTGAGGGTATAAATTCTATTAAAAAGATAAAATCTGGTATGAATACAGGTAGAAATATTGAAGATTAATAAACCATTGTTTATATCTAATATAATAAATCAATTGTACGATAAATTTGGCTGTTATGCATAACCAAAGGTTCTTTAGTTATCTTAGTCTTTTCACTTTCATGATGGTAATTTTAGTTACAGCAGATAATTACTTACTTATGTTTGTAGGATGAGAGGGTGTAGGAGTTTGTTCATATCTTCTAGTATGTTTCTGATTTACTAGAATAGCAGCAAATCAAAGTGCCCTTTCGGCATTTTTAACAAATAGAGTAGGTGATTGTTTCGTAATCATAGGAATGTTTGCCATGCTATGGTCTTTTGGTAAGATTAATAAAAGTAAAGTATATAAATCTATAAATAGATATGCTTGCGCTCTGAAAAATAATATATATATTTCTTACCCTCAAAGAAGAAGATCTTATACAAGTCAACAATGTAGAAATAGTTCCTTTGGCCCTTATTTAGCTGGATTAATAGAAGGAGATGGGTACATTGGTGTTCAGAACCCTAACTCTAATACTAAAGTTGTTTCTCAGCCAAAAATTATTATTGCTTTTAACATTAATGATAGACCTCTAGCTGAAAAAATATGTTATGAATTAAAAGTAGGTAAAATTATTGATCGAGAAAAGGCAGGTCATGTATTATTACAAATTTTAGCTAAAGAAGAGGTTTTAAAGATAATTAATTTTATTAACGGATACATGCGTACACCTAAAATAGAAGCTTTACATAGAGCTATTAATTGAATAAATAAACGAGATAATACAAATATACCATGTATAGGTTTAGATTTATCCCCTTTACACAGTAATAGTTGATTAGCAGGGTTTACTGATGCTGATGGTAGTTTTAGTATAACAGTATATGATAGAAAGAAAAATGGGGCATTTTTGAGAACAAGTGTTCAAACTTTTTTTCGTATTGAAGTGAAACAAAATTATTCTAGAGAAGTTACTCAAGATCAGGGAGGAAGTAGTTATTTTAACATTTTAACTGAAATAGCAGCTTTTTTTACTGTTAATCTCTACACTAGAACTAGAAAAACAGATGATAAAGTGTATTATGCTTTTATGGTGGTGGCTCATAACTCTAGAAGTCATGAAATTGTTCGTAAATATTTTGATCGTTTTCCTTTATATTCTTCTAAGTATTTAGCATATAAAGATTGATGTCTTGTTCAAGATCTTCATAGAGGAAATCTAACTAAAGAGAAATTGGATAAGATAAAAATTCTTAAAAATAATTTTAATAGTAAGAGAAAAGTATATAAGTTTGCACATTTAGATAATTTGCATATTAAATAAATTGCCGTGGGTGGTAGTAATATCACCCTTATTATATAACTGTATAGCTGGAAACCCCTAAAGTCATTTTTATAGGATATTGTGGAAAAATCTTTTTGGATATGTACACAGACCATAAACATTAAAATGAATAGATCTTTTTAAATAAGTGAAAATGGACAATCAGCAGGAAACATTAAATATATATAATATATATCGAGGATCCTCAGAGACTGCGCGTTATACACCCTAAATATAATTATTAATAGGGTGAAGATACAGTCCAATTATAGCTGAAAGGCTATAAGTTAATTGAATTTAGATTATGCAACTGTATTCTCATTATCTCCTTACATGAATGAGAATCTTGTTACTATTATAGGTATATGCTTATTAATCGGAGCAATGGCTAAAAGTTCTCAAGTTGGTCTTCATGTATGACTACCTATGGCCATGGAAGGTCCTACTCCTGTTAGTGCCTTAATACACGCCGCAACTATGGTTAGAGATAGCCGTTGATTAGTGTGAGTTAATCAATTATGATATCCCCGTATGCTGGGATCACCTTACATCAAGTTTATTTATATTTTAAGTTTACCCTTAGATAAGATAAATAAAAAAATCTTGTGGTTTAGAAGAGGTTTTTCTACTCTAAACAGGGTTAATCAGCAGGAAACTTCATTGTACGACGAAGGATCTTCAGAGACTACACGGGATATAACTTATGAATTTAATGAATATTCTAATTTAATACCTCAACATAAAAAAAAAGTTAATAAACAGTTTTTAGAGTGATTTATAGGTTTTACAGAGGGAGATGGTTCTTTTATTGTATCTAAAGGTAAAATATATTTTGATATTACTCAAAGTATTTCGGATATACAAGTTCTTTATTACATAAAAAAAGAACTAGGTTTTGGTAAAATTTTAATGAGAAAGGAGGAAAATAGAAATGTAGGAGTTTTTTATGTTTCTTCAAAAGAAAATTTTTCTAGATTAATTCATATATTTAATGGTAATTTATCCACTCATTATAAAAAAGAACAATTTAAAGTATGATTAACTACCTATAACAAACAATATAATATGGAAATTCTTTTTAAAGATAAGTTAGTTAGACCTAGTTTACATTCAGGCTGAATATCTGGTTTTGTAGATGCTGAAGGTTGTTTTTATGGTAGAGTTAAATCTTGTTTAACATCTAGACTTACAATAGCTCCACATTTAACTTTTCAAGTTTCTCAAAAAGAAATATATATAATTAAAATAATACGTGATATATTTTTAGTGTATGAAGGATTAGATGAAAAAAATTCGGATTTAAAAAATATTAAGTATGATAAAAGTTGAAACGGTTGAACCTTTCATTGTTCTTCTTTTACTAAACTTAAAGTAATTAGAAATTACTTTTCCAGATATAAATTAAAGACCAAAAAATCTCTTGCATTTAAAAAATGATGTAAAATACACGATATGGTATTAAATAAAGAGCATCTTAAATTAGAAGGTTTAAATAAAATAGATCTTTTAACAAAAGATATTAATAAGTTTATAAGTTAAAGATATAGTCCGATCCATATTGAAAATATGGCGTGTTATTCCTTTTAGGATAAATCTTTTATCAGGGAATAGCCAACACAAATGTACAGCCGGTGTGTACTTATTAATGCGTTCATCTCCTTTAATTGAATACAGTTCAACTGTATTAATATTATGTTTATGATTAGGTGCTATTACTACGGTATTTAGCTCCCTAATTGGTTTATTCCAACAAGATATAAAAAAAGTTATAGCTTATTCTACTATGAGTCAATTGGCTCGAAAATATACTGCTCATTCAAGTATATTTAGGCATCAAACTATATGCGTAAAAGCTATAGGTAAAAATACTATAGCCAATTCGCAGATAACCAAAGCTCGTGATTATTATATAAATAATCACTATAATTTCAAGTTTCTTAATTCATCTACCATTATAAGGTTACACCTATACATTATATGTGGGCTAATAAGGTGAAGATTTGATATTATTAGTAAGTTAGTAGGAATCTCAGAGGCCACACGTTTGATATTAGTCTTTATTAAGTTAAAAATAATTAATTTAATAGCAAAACCTCCTATCTTTAAACAACAGAATTTAAAAAATAAAACCCCCTTTTCATCTTTTATTAAAAAAAAATATATATATAGTTTAACTTTCAGTAGGAATATGTCTACAAGTATAAATACTAACAGTTTGGACAATAAAATTACAGATTCAGAAGATCTTTCATTTAGACAGTGATTAGCTGGATTAATAGATGGAGATGGTTACTTTTTATTATCTAAAAATGGATATAATAGTTGTGAAATAACTATGGATACCAGAGATAAAAAAGTTCTATATTTAATCCAACATAGATACGGAGGATCTGTAAAACAAATTTCAAACGCATACGCATTTAAATATAAATTAAGAAATAGGGCAGGTTTAATCGCACTAATAAATGATGTAAATGGATTAATTCGAAATCCTACACGTTTATTACAAATGAATAAGCTTTGTCTAAAATTTAATCTAGAATTAAAGTATGCAAATAATTTTACTTTTAATGATGGGTGACTTAGTGGGTTTATCGATAGTGATGGTTCAGTATATTATAATGAATCATCAGGTCAAGTTTTTATTAGTATAACTCAAAAAAATAAGTACTTATTGGAACCCCTAATTGATATATATGGAGGAAGAGTGGATATTTCTAGTACTAAAAAAGAAGCATTTAAATATGTTACCTATAGAAAGGCTGAACTATTTAACTTGATAGATAATTATTTTAGTAAATATCCTTTAAGAACAGAAAAAATGAAAAGAGTGAATTTAATAAAACAATTTTATTTAGTTAGATTAAGTAAAAAAAATGAAGATGTTGTAAAATTTAATGAATGGGTTAAATTTAAAGATAAATGGGAAAAATATATAGATTAATAAAGAAATGGTCCATATATATTCTTATGATATATTAGGAATTTATTTACTACAAAAACACATTATTGTTACTATTGTTGGATATATCTATAGTATTTACTATAATTTTTTCATTTATTATATGTCTATGTGAACAAAACCTAGGTATATATAGGTGTTTACAGTTTATTAGATCTTTCAATGGAAGACCTAGCCCACGAGATCTTGATTTTGGACCTAAGTATGAACCAAATGGTGATGGCTTAATCCACATTAATAAGGGTGAAAACACTATATTGCCAAGTGCAAATACAGCTCTACAAAGAAGATTTATTGTAGATAGATCAGGTCATACTAGTATAGAAATACAATAGACAATTTAGCAATATGTGTATAATAAAAAAAAAGTAGTAAATTTAATTGTTATAGAATATATAGCAATTAGGGATGATGGTTATAGCTGTAGGTTTATCTTGTTATAACATAGCATTATTTCATTTGGTTAATCATGCGTCGAAGTTATAGGGCGCATGTAAAATTTGACTATATGCTGGGATACCTCTAAAGTTTTATCTAGTTATATTGCAAGGTAGTACTAAAATTTAGAGACAATCAGCAGGGAAGATATGTATAATATAAATACATAAACCCTCAACGACCATACGTCAAAAATATTAGACGTAGTTTATTAAAAACAAAACAGCTATTAAGTGCTTCCATTTTTTTTTTAATGACTTTTTTTACTAATTTATTCAGTAAAAAAAAAAAGTAGAGGTAGCCTCGTAGATAATAAAGTTTTTATGATGATTCTATGTTATGATATGGTCTAAATTATGTTGCAAGTAATTATAATATATTTCCTTAGCGCTGTAAATAAGAAAGCAGTGCTTTGCTGCTTTTAATAAATTACTAGGTGGATCTTTCAGTCCTTATTTTGACTTCTAGCTCCTGGCTAGGTTCCTTTTGGAATAATAACCCTGTTAGGGTATAAGTAAGAGATATCCATGGCGAAGGTAATATTTTATAATTAAAATTAAATTAACACCTATATTGCCTGCAACTTTACATTTGTTGCTGGAGGTATATTAAATAATTTATATATTTATAGTCTATTTGAGTTTATAGATTATGATTTATTTTATTTAAGTTCAAGTTCATTATTAATTACACCTATTATTAATACCATTGGAGATAAAGGGGAACAGGGTAAAAATAATATTATGAATTCTAAAATCCATTCTTCTTTTTATACAATACTAAATGACAAGTCTAGAGGTGGAGTGTTATTAGGTAATGTTATATATAATATACATGATCAAAATAAATTAAATTTACCTTTGTTCTTGACATCAAAAGGTATAAAAGCTTCACATGATTTAATTAATATGATTAATCTTTTGCCTGAAAATAATAATTCTGGTTTTAAAGGAGATAATTTATTATTTGAGTTTTTAAGTAACAATTTTAATAAATTGTTTAGATTCAATATGCAGTTAAGTTTAAAAACAATAAAACCTAATATTATGTATAATTTACCCCTTGGATCTCAAAAAGTTATAGATGGAGATTGTTCAGGTGTTTACTGTTTTGTGCACAAAAAAACAGGTAAATATGGGATAGGTTCTGCTATATCTTTACGAAATCGTCTTAATGACCATATGAACAGTTTTGATGGTAATCGGTTAAGATCTCATTTGCATGATTGAGTAATGGCCAACGGAAATGTTTCATCTGTTAAATGGGCACCTATTATTACATACGGTAATATAGTTCAAGAATGATATATAATTAATTATGCATTTCCCTTAAGTCAAGGGGGTGCTAAAATACTACAAGGATTTGGACAATATGTTAGTCGTATATTAGAACAATGTATTTATACTAATTATAAACCCTATTTTAACATTAAAGATGAACAAAAATTAAAAGATATTATTTTTTTTAATTTTTCTTTTGAAGCTAGTGAATTATCATTAAGTTTAGATCAAATTCATGTATATCAAGCTTGATTGGGCAAACAAGCTAATATCTTATTAGCAGAATCTAATTCTTATAATTCATTAGCAGATCAATTAAATATATCTGTAGGTACCGTTAGAAATAATATGAATTGACACAAGGGTATAACTATAACAAACGATAAAGGGGAAAATATTGTTATATATTTAAAAGAAAAAGGTGTACCTATTAGATATGAACAAATTAATTCTCAATTAAAACCGAAAGATAAATATTATTTAGTTGAATTAAAAGATAAATCCTTATATGATCTAAAACCAGGGAAAATTTATGCTATAAATATAGAAACCTTGGAAGTTTTTGGTATTTATAAAAATCAACGTGAATTATGAATGAACTTGAACCCAAATTCAGGCGTAGCCGATTTGGAAAAACTACCTCTAAACCAGCAAAGAAGTTTTCTTGACAATAGAATAGGAAGATATTTTAATTTGGTTAAACCAGGTGGAATTAGCACTGAGTTAGGTAATTTTTATTTTTGTAAACATCCTGATTATTTGCCCGGGTTGACGAAAAAAGCTTCGGGTTTTTTTGCAGTTGATACCTTGACAGGATTGGCAAAATATTTTGCTAATAATTCTCAAGCTGGTAATCGGGGAACAGTAAGACGTAATAGAAATAACAATACTGTTACAAAGGATGGTATCAAGTACATAAATGAAGATATCTTTATTGATCATTTTCCAGGAGCTGTAATTAAACAAGGTGCAACATTTCAACTCAATAAAGAACAGCTTGCTAATTTACCTGATAACCCTTAATCTTAGCCCTTATTTTTTTTTTTCGACGTAATTTCGAATATACGAAATTACTAGAAAAAAAAATTAGGCGAGCATGTATCATCGAAACAAGTGATGGTGCTACTTGACTGGGTAAAGATTTATTAAAAGTCTATAAAGCGCTATTATTTTTAGGAGCTGGAGCAGTTATTCATGCTGTAGCTGATAACCAAGATTTTAGAAGATATGGAGGGTTAAGACAATTCCTACCTCTTACTTATTCAGTGATGCTTATTGCAAGTCTTAGTTTAGTAGCATTCCCATTTATGACAGGATTCTACTCTAAAGATTTTATACTTGAATCTGCATATGGTCAATACTATTTTTCTAGCACTGTGGTTTATTTCATAGCTACTATAGGAGCAATGTTTACTACACTATACTCTGTTAAAGTCTTATATTTAACATTCTTAACTAACCCTAATGGACCTCTAATTAATTATAGACTAGCACATGAAGGTGATATTTTCATGAGCTTACCTTTAATTATATTAGCCGTATTTTCTATATTCTTTGGGTTTATAACAAAGGATATGTTTATTGGGTTGGGTTCAGGATTCTTTTCAGATAATGCTTTATTTATACATCCTTCTCATGAGATAATGTTAGATACTGAATTTGGGGTACCAACCATATTTAAGTTATTACCTTTAATCTTTACTATTTCATTAAGTGTTATTTCTATATTATTATCTGAATATTTACCTATTCTATTAATTTATTTTAAGTTATCTAGATTAGGTTATAACATATTTAGTTTCTTTAATCAACGGTTCTTTATAGAATTGTTTTATAACAGATTTATAACAGGTCTTGTATTAAAAATAGGAGGTCAAACCACGAAGATAATAGATAAAGGATCTATAGAATATTTAGGACCATATGGTTTGGAAAAAGGACTGCTTAATCTAAGTAGAAGTATATCTAATTTTAATACCGGTCTAACAACATCTTATGCGTTATACATCTTAATAGGGTTAATTATTTATCTTTTAGGTTATTCATATATTAACCCGACTATTATTATCTTAGTACTTGTTATATCTTTATCTATACTAATAAAAAATAATAATGATGTATTTATTCCTTTCCTTTTACATAGTAGAATTCCATATATTAGTAGAACTACTCGTACTCCTACTCCTATACAATTACCATATTATTTAGTCTCTATCCATCGTTTTCAAGCCTTTATGTATGACTTCCGATGATTGTATGTGCTTCGCTGAATAGATACTATTTATATCTGCATTATGTCTTATTCTTTATGTATGTTGTTGTATCCAGCATTATTAGATTTTTGTTCTCTTATAGATTGCAGTGGTGCAATTGTTGATTTTCTTTTAAATTATACT
>Ga0315912_10001109_pt1 | contig 35939 bp, 30 predicted proteins | sample VfabasoilMG_FD_204469 | JGI IMG/M metagenome (GOLD analysis project Ga0315912, IMG submission 204469) | Garden soil microbial communities collected in Santa Monica, California, United States - V. faba soil | ecosystem: Environmental > Terrestrial > Soil > Garden | place: USA: California... | reverse complement strand
TCGAAAAGATCGCGCGCTGAAGCGCGCTCCTGCGACGCGCGGAAAGCTGCGCGAATCGCGGGCCCTGCCGTTGGTCATGGTTCCCTTTTCGGAACTCGCGGCGCATGGTGCGGGTCCGAGTTGGCCCCTGTCCACGGATGATCGACATGACTGCCCGTACCCCCCGATTCGCGGCGCTCGCTGCCGCCGCGCTGTTCACGCTCGCCGGTTCGGCGCTCGCCGCCGAGCCCCAGACCATGAAGGCCGTGCGCTACCACGCCTATGGCGATGCCAGCGTGCTCAAGTACGAGGACGCGCCCAGGCCCGTGGCGGGTGCGGGCGAGGTGCTGGTGCGGATCCAGGCGGCGGGCGTGAATCCGATCGACTGGAAGCTGCGGGCCGGCACGTTCCGCAACGATCCGAAGCTCCTGCCGGTCATTTCGGGCTACGACATCGCCGGCGTGGTCGAGGCCGTGGGACCGGACGTGACGGCGTTCAAGGCCGGCGATGCGGTGTTCGGGTTCGCCGGCGACAAGGGTGGCGCCTACGCCGAGTACGCGGCGGTGAAGGTCGGCAACCTCGTGCGCACGCCGTCGAACATCGATGCGGTGCAGGCCGCCGCCATCCCCACGGCCGCCGTGACCGCCTACCGCGCGCTCGTACAGCAGGGCGAACTGCAGCCGGGCCAGACCGTGCTGATCCACGCCGCCGCCGGCGGCGTGGGCAGCTACGCCGTGCAGATCGCGAAGCAGCGTGGCGCGAAGGTGATCGGCACGGCCTCGGCCGAGAACCACGCGTTCCTGAAGTCGCTCGGCGCCGATGTCACCATCGACTACAGGACGCAGAAGTTCGAGGACGTCGTGAAGGACGTGGATCTGGTGCTGGTCGCGGTCGGCGGCGACACGGTCGAACGCTCCTATGGCGTGGTGAAGAAGGGCGGCACCATCGTCTCGATCGCCTCGCGCGTGGATCCGGCGAAGCTCGAGGCACACGGCCTGCGCAAGCCCACGGCCGGTGGCGCACCCTCCCCGCTGCCCGAGGTCGCGGCCCTGGTCGCGGCGGGCAAGCTGAAGTCCGAAGTCAGCGCCACCTACCCGCTCGCCGACGCCCGCAAGGCGCAGGAACAGAGCGAGACGGGACACGCGCGCGGAAAGATCGTGTTGACGGTGGGTGCGGGCAAGTAGCGGGCGACCACCCTGTGATCCTCGTCGTACGATCCTGCTGCGACGCAATCCGAACCCCGCAGTCGACCCCCCTCTCCCCTGTGGGGAGAGGGTGGGGGTGAGGGGGTAGCGGGATCGTTTCACTAAGGCGAAACACCAGTGACTACCGATAGCGCGTCGCCACCCCCTCACCCTGCCCTCCCCCCACAAGGGAGAGGGGAAGATCCGGCAGCGTCGCGCGCATCCGGCAACGCTCTCTCTCGCTGGCTGCAGGTCGAGCCCGGGGAACTCGCCGGACTGGTCGCGGCCTTCGGCTGCGCCCTCACCATGTTCGGCAGCTACGCGATGCTGCGGCCGATCCGCGACACCATGGGCATCACCTCGGGACTGTCGTCGCTGCCTGCGCTGTTCTGGGGCACGTTCGTGGCGATGCTCGCGGTGCAGCCGATCTACGGCTGGCTGGTCTCGCGCTACCGGCGCACGGTGGTGCTGCCGGCGCTGTATGCCTTCTTCGCGGCGAACATCCTCGCCTTCCATGCGTGGTTCGGCATCCAGGAGGACCACACCTGGATCGCGCGCGTGTATTTCGTCTGGGTAAGCGTATTCAACCTGTTCGTCGTCTCGGTGTTCTGGAGCCTGATGGCGGACGTGTTCCGCCGCGACCAGGCCGCGCGCCTGTTCGGCATGATCGCGGCGGGCATCAGCACCGGCGGGCTGCTCGGACCGCTGCTCGCGGGAACGCTCGTGGGCGTGATCGGCACCATCCACCTGCTGCTGGTCTCGGCCTCGCTGCTGCTTGTCTCGGCGGTGCTGATGACGCAGGTCGTGCGCTGGTCGATGCGCCAGCCGCCGGTGGCCAGCGCGGTGGTCCCGGCGTCGGCGCCCCCCGCGGAGAGCCCCGCAGGGGCGGACGACGCGGCCCCGCGCACCGGCGCCTGGGGCGCGTTCGTGCAGGTCGCGCGCTCACCGTACCTGCTCGGCATCGCGGTGTTCGTGCTGCTGCTCACCAGCGCGAACACGGTGCTGTACCTCGAGCAGCAGCGCCTGGTCGCCGCGGCGATCGCAACGCCGGACGAACGCACGCGCTTCTTCGCCACGCTCGACTTCTGGGTGCAGGCGGGCGCGCTGGTCACGCAGTTCCTGCTGTTCAACCGCATGCAGCGCATGGCGGGCTTCCAGCGCACGCTCGCGATGGTGCCGCTGCTCATGGTGGGCGCGTTCGGCGCGCTCGCGCTGGTGCCAAGCCTCGCCATGCTCGTGGCCGCCACGCTGGTGCGCCGCGTCGGCGAGTTCGGCTTCGTGCGTCCCAGCCGCGACATGCTGTTCACCGTGGTCAGTCGCGACGAGAAGTACCAGGCGAAGAACCTGCTCGACACCTTCGTCTACCGCGGCGGCGACGCGCTCTCGGCCTCGGCGTTCGCCGCGCTGACCGCCCTGTTGCCGGGCGTGGCCGGCTGGGCCGGCGTGGGCGTGGCGCTGGTCTGGCTCGCGTCCGCGTGGTGGCTGGGCCGGCGCTTCATGCACCTGGCGGCTGCGCGCGGGCAACCGACGATCGATCGATCGCAGGGCTGAACTCCCTGGCGCGTCCTTTCGCGCGAGTCGCGCATCCTCCCATTCGGTAGCAGGCTTCGCCACACCCCGCCCGTCGGAGTTCCCATGCCCGCCCTCGACACGTTCCGCGCCGATCTCAAGCAGTCGCTGCGCCAGTTCGCCAAGACGCCGGGCTTCACGCTCGCAGCGCTCGCGGCATTGACGCTCGGCATCGGCGCGAACACGGCCATCTTCTCGGTCGTGAACGCGGTGCTGCTCAAGCCGCTGGGCATCCTCGACCCCGATCGGGTCGTGCTGCTGCTCAACACCTCGCCGAACGGGTCGGGCCCGGGCGCCTCGGCCACGAAGCTCCAGCACTTCCAGGCGCAGACGGACGTCGTGCGCGACGTCGCCGGATTCCGCACCGGCGTGGCGAGTTTCACCGGCGGCAGCTTTCCCGAGGAACTGCGCTACGGCCAGGTGACCGCGGATTTCTTCCGCCTGGTCGGCGTGCCCGCCGTGCTCGGCCGCACGTTCACCGCCCAGGAGGACACGCCCGGCGGCGGCAAGGTCGTGGTGCTAGGCCAGGAGCAATGGGCCAGCCGCTACCAGCGCGATCCGGCGATCGTGGGCAAGGCCATGCAGTTGAACGGCGAGCCGCACACCATCGTGGGCGTGCTCGGCGCCATCGACTTCACCGAATTCGGGCCGCAGCCGCAGGTGTGGATGCCGTTCCAGTTCGAGCCGGCGAGCAGCAACCACGGCCACTACTTCCAGGCCGCCGGCCGCCTCGCGCCGGGCGTCTCGCTCGAGGATGCGCAGGCCGCGATCGCGCGCTCGGCCGATGCGTTCCGGCTCAAGTTCCCCGACGCCATGGGGCCGCAGAGCGGCCTCACCGTGCAGCCCATGGGCGAGGTGCTCGTGTAGGACTCGCAGCGCTCGCTGCTGGTGCTCGCCGGCGCCGTCGCCGGCGTACTGCTGATCGCGTGCGCGAACGTCGCGAACCTGCTGCTGATCCGCGCCACCGGCCGGCGCCGGGAGTTCGCCGTGCGCGCCGCGCTCGGCGCCTCGCGCGCCCGCATCGCGCGCCAGTTGCTCGCGGAGAGCGTGCTGCTGTCGCTCACCGGCGGCGCGCTCGGCCTGCTGCTCGGCATGGTCGGCATGCGCGCGCTGCTCGCGATCGATACCGCGGGCCTGCCGCGCATCGGCGAGGGCGGCATCGCGGTGGGGCTCGACTGGCGCGTGCTCGCCTTCACGCTCGCGGTGTCGCTGGTGACGGGCGTGATGTTCGGCCTGTTCCCGGCGCTGCAGGCCTCGCGCGCCGACCTCACCAGCTCGCTCAAGGAAAGCAGCGGGCGCTCGGGCTCGGGCTTCCGGCAGAACATGGCGCGCGCGCTGCTCGTGGTGGGCGAGGTCGCGCTCGCGCTCGTGCTGCTGATCGGTTCGGCCCTGCTGATCCGCACCGCCTACGCGCTCTCGCACGTCGATCCGGGCTTCGACACCCGCAACGTGCTGGCCATGCGCACCTCGCTCTCGGGCGCGCGTTTCCAGGCGCCCGGCGCGGTGGAGCAGGTGGTGAAGGACGGCATCGAACGTCTGAAGGCGGTTCCCGGCGTGACCGCCGCCAGCGCCTCGTTCTGCGTGCCGCTGCAGGGCTGCTACGGCCTGGGCTTCGAGATCGTGGGCAAGCCCGCGGGCGAGGCCAACCAGGGCGCGGGCTGGGTCGCGGTCGCGCCCGGCTATTTCGACGTGTTCAAGATCCCGCTCAAGCGCGGGCGCGCGTTCGACGAGCGCGACGACAGCCGCGGCGCGGGCGTGGTGATCATCAACGAGGCGATGGCGAAGCAGTACTGGCCGAACGGCGATCCGCTCGAGGACTCCATCGCGATCGGCCGCGGCGCCATGGCCGAGTTCAAGGACGAGCCGGTTCGGCGCGTGATCGGGATCGTGGGCGACACCCGCGATGGCGGCCTGAACAGCGATCCGCAGCCGACCATGTACACGCCCCAGTTGCAGGTGCCTGCGCCGGTGAACGCGCTGAACCTGCGGCTCGCGCCGTTCGCCTGGCTGGTGCGCACGCAGGGCGATCCCGTCGCACTGAGCGAAGCGGTTCAGGAGCAGGTGCGCCAGGCCACCGGCCAGCCGATCAGCGGCGCGCGCACCATGGACGACGTGCTGCGCCGGTCGATCGCGCGCGAGCGCTTCAACATGTGGCTGATGACGCTGTTCGGCGGCTGCGCGCTGATGCTCGCCGCGATCGGCATCTACGGCCTGATGGCGTACTCGGTGCAGCAGCGCACCCAGGAGCTGGGCATCCGCCAGGCGCTCGGCGCGAGCTCGGACCAGTTGCGCCGCATGGTGGTGCGGCAGGGACTGCACCTGACCCTTGCCGGCGTCGCGATCGGCCTCGCCGCCGCCTTCGGACTCGCCCGCCTGATCGCCGCGCTGCTGTTCGGCGTGGGCGCGACGGATCCCTGGATCTTCATCGGCGTGCCGCTGCTGCTCTCCGCCGTGGCGCTGGTCGCCGTGTGGGTGCCGGCGAGGCGCGCGAGCACGGTCGATCCGATCGTGGCCTTGCGCTACGAGTAGGGCGCTCCGCCGCGACATCCCGTGCGACGAGGTCCCGTGGCGGCGAGGGTGCCCCGGCCTTCGGGTTGTGGAACCTGGGCTACTTGCCCTTGCGTACGCACAGCGCGCGCGCGCCTTCGGTGCCGTCGATGGGGCCTGCGCCCTTCCGGCTCGGGGACAGGCCCACGATCATCGCGCGCGACGAGGCGTCCATCTCCGCCCACGGCGTGGGGCCGGTGAGCCGGAACAGGGACGAGACGTTGCAGGTGAGCGCCTGTCCGTCGAAGCTGCCGCAAGGGGTGTTCTCCGTGCCGCTGCTGTCGTACAGCAGGGCCAGCTCGACTTCCGTCGGCAAGCGCCAGCCCCCCACCTGCGAGGCGCAGTATTCCTTCGCCGCCGACCATTCGATGTCGCTGCCGTTGTCGCGCTGCATCCATTCCAGGCCAGAGCGCGTGTCGGCCAGCACGCCGTCGCCGGCATCGACCACGCCGCCTTCGCTGCAGGCGCCGAGCAGCAGGCAGGCGGACACCGTCCAGGCCGGGCGGAGTCGGATCATGGCGGCACCTCGAGGTGGCGCGATCCGGACGGACCGCGCCCCGAACGATACTCCGATCGCCGCGCGCTATTCGATCGCGTACACGTTCCCATCGGTGCTGCCGACGTAGACCACGCCGTCGTGCACCAGGGGCGAGGACGCGATCACGCCGATCGTGTACTGCCTGGCCTGCGCGACCGCCGAGGCCTCGCGCCAGCCGGAGCGGAACAGCATGCTGTTGTTGACCGTGCGGTCCGCGGCGAGCACCCAGCCGAGGTTGCGCCGGGAGGCGTCGGTCTGGAACTCCCAGAGCAGTTCGCCGCTGGTGCCGTCGCGCGCCTCGAGCGACCCGTTGAACGCGCCGATGTAGGCCACGTCGCCGGCAATCGCCGGGCTCGACCAGTAGTACGCCTTGCCGGTGTGCTCGGCCAGCGGCTTGCCGTCGCTCGCCTGCACGATCTTGAACAACCGGCTGTCGGAGGTCGCGAAGTAGACCTTGCCCTGGTGCACCGCCGGCGTGGTGATGACCCAGCTCAACCCGGTGCTGATGTTCCACTTCTCCCGGCCCGTGGCCGCGTCGATCGCGTACAGGTGCGAATCGCGGCAGCCGACGTAGACCACGCCATCGACCACGGCGGGCGAGCCCTGGAAGCCCACCTGGTTGTAGATGAACTTGTCCTCGCCAGTCTTCAGCCGCCACTTCTCCTTGCCGGTGGCGGCATCGAGCGCGTACAGCATGCCGGCCCAGTCGCCGAAGTACAGCACGCCGCCGGCCAGGGCCGGCGAGGAGTGGATGACCTCGCCCGCGACGAACTTCCAGCGCAGCGCGCCGGTCTGTGCGTCGAGCGCGTAGAAGTGGCCGTCGCCGCTGCCGAAGTACACCGCGCCGTCCGCCACCACCGGGCTGGACAGGTACACGTCGTAGATGTCCGGGAAGGTCTGCGTCCTGGGCAGCTGGCCGTGGATGCCCTTGGCCTCGAAGCGGCGCTCGCCGCCGGTCTTGAACTTCCACTTGGTGGCGCCGGTCTTCGCGTTCAGCGCGTAGAACTTCCCGTCATAGCTGTTCGCGTACAGCACGCCGTCCGCGACCGCGGGCGAGGACGGCACCGGGCCGCCGGTCACGTACTTCCAGAGCTGGCGGCCGCTCTTCGCATCGACCGCGTAGAGGTTGCCGTCGTCGCTGCCGAAGTGGATGGCGCCGTCGGCGTACACGGGCGAGGACATCACGCGGTCGCCGGTCTGGAAGGACCACTTCACGCCGTGGAACTGGCGTGGGCCCTGGCCCGCGTAGACGCCGGTGCGCGCGGCATCGCCGTGGAAGGTGGCCTGGGCGGCGCAGGGTGCGAGCGGCAGCAGGACGAGGAGGGCGGTGAACAGCAGGGTCGGCTTCATGGCGGTGCTCACGGCTTGCGCTTGAGGGGCAGGGCGAACTCGAACGCTCCCTGTTCGAAGGTGCCGCGGATCTCGCCGGAGGCGGGCAGGTACCTGCCTTCGAAGTTCAGTCCGGTGGTGGAGGACTCCAGGCGCAGCACGCCCTCGGCGAAGGTGACCAGGTCGACCGGGATCTTCGTGGTCTGCTTGCCCACGACCACGAAGTCGGCGTGCGCGGCGTCCTTGGCGGGATTGCCCAGCGTGATCGTCACCTGGCGCGCGTAGTCGCCGATGCCGATGTATTCGCCGACCCAGGCGCCTTCGAGCGCCTTGGGCACCGGCGTGCTCCTCGGCGCCACCTCCACGGCGGCGGTGCCGACGCGCGCGAGCGAGAACGGCGCCTTGTTGCCGGCCTGGCTGAACTCGCCCGCGAGCCTGCCATCGGCCCCGAGCCGGCCCTGGAATCCGGCCTTCAGCTCGCCCGGGCCGCCCAGCGCATTCGCGAGCGTGAAGCCGAACCCCGAACCGGTGGACGCGATGCCGGCCAGCGGCGCGCCACGCAGCAGGAGCTCGGGCATCGTGATCGAACCGATCCAGGCGCCGCCTGCGTCGCGATCCAGGTCCACGGTCACCGCGAGCGCGTTGCCCGGTATGTCCACGGTCCCCTGCCAGCGGCCGGGTTGGACGTCCGCGGCCAGGGCCGGGCACGCGAGCGCGAGGGAAGTCAGGGCGAACAGGATCGTGCGCATGGCGGCACCTGCAGGGGTCGTACGTCGATGCCGGGCATGGACCCCATGCCATGCCCGGCCCTGGCGATTTCGCGCCGAAGGGTGTCGTGCGCGACGCGGCGCCGTCGTATGCCACAAGTCCCGGCCCGCCGATTGCGCAAGAATGGCCGTGCACGGCGCTACTATCGGCGTTCGTTTGGTTCTATCGCCACGCAGCGGGGGACGCGCGCATGGACTTCCTGGAACTGTTCCAGACCGAAACCGACCTGGTGTGGAAGGCCGCCGGCGACGTCATCTTCTCCGAGGGCGAGATCGCGCGCGAGATGTACGTGATCATGCACGGCACGGTCGACGTCGTGGTCGGCGGCAACGTGGTGGAGTCGGCCGGACCGGGCATGCTGTTCGGCGAGATGGCGCTGATCGGACGCACCGAACGCAGCGCCACGGTGTACGCGCGCACGGACTGCCGCCTGGTGTCGCTCGACGTGACCCAGTTCGACCAGCTGATCCAGAAGCGCCCGCGCTTCGCGCGCGAGGTCATGCAGATCATGGCCGAACGCCTGCGCCGGCTCAGCACGCAGTTCACCGAGACCCATCCCACGCCGGCGCGGGTGCAGAGCATCGATTGAGGCATGCCCGGGGGCCGTCGGGGTTCGACGGTCGGGACGGTGCGTCCGAGACGCACCCTACGCCGGCGCGGGGAGTGACTCGGGGGCATCGGGCCCCTGGCCCGCCAGTTCCACCCGATTGCGACCGGCGCGCTTCGCCGCGTACAGGGCCTGGTCGGCGGCGGCAAGCGTCGCGGGCAGCGGATCGCCATGGCCGCGCCAGTGCGCGACGCCCACGCTGATGGTGACCGCCGGCCCGCCGAAATCCGCACCGGCGACGGCGGCGCGGAGCGACTCGCCGAGCGCGCGCGCCCCGTCGTCGTCCAGCGCACGCGCGATCACCGCGAACTCCTCGCCGCCGTAGCGGTAGAGATGCGTGTCGCCATCGAGCACGCGCCCCAGCGCCGCCGCGACCTGGGTGATCACGCGGTCGCCCACCAGGTGCCCGAGCGTGTCGTTGATCGACTTGAAATGGTCGATGTCGAGCAGCAGCAGCGTGAGCCCCGGGCTGCCGGCGCTTTCCGCCGCGCGCTGGTCCAGCGTCTCGTTGAAGATGCGGCGGTTCCAGCAGTTGGTCAGAGCATCGTGGTCGGAGGCGTAGCGCAGCATCACCCCGGCGCGCTCCTCGAGCCATGCGAACGCGTACACGAACGCGACCAGGAGCAGGTAGCTCAGCCAGAAGCGGACCACGTCCACCGGTGCGGTGAACGGCAACTGCATCACGCCCGCGTAGAGGCCGAACGCGACCATCACGAGCAGTGCGGCGCGCGTGGACATCACGAAGAACAGCGTCGGCGGCAGCGCGTACGCCCAGTAGTGGAACGTGCGCCCGTGCTCGTAGCCGAAGTACGGGACGTACATCAAGAGCAGCACCGTGAACCAGAAGTAGAGCCGGCCACCGAGCGAGCGCGGCAGCCACAGCAGCACCAGCCCGCACAGCGCGAGCGCGAGCGCCGCGCCGATCGCGAGGTTGACCGAGTCGCCGCGTCCGCTCGCGTGGTTCGCGAGGCCGAGCAGCAGCAGGGTGACGAAGCCGAACGTGCTGAGCACCATCGCCACGCGCCAGCGCGTCTGGTCGCGCAGGACGGTGAACGAATCGTGGCGTGAGCTCTCGCGCATGGCGCTCCCGGACCGCGGGACCGACGTGGTGGCGGCCGCGGCTCCGCCGCCAGTCTAGCGCCGCCGCGCGCCGCCGCCGCCGATCGGAGCACGGGCCGTGCAAGGTCCGGGAATGGCTCCTACGCAAGTGAATCTTTTGGCGCTGTAATGGGGCCACTCGTGGCGGCAGCATGGATCCACGGGAGGGGCGCCGCGACCCAGCTCGATTTCCGCTTCCGCCCCGCGCCGACCATCGAACCTCACGACCGGAGGAGTCCTGCATGAAGACCGCTGCCGCACGCATTGTTGATGTCCGGGGTGTTTCCGCACGACTCGCCCGCTCCGATGCCGTGCCGTGGGTCCCGCTCGGTCCCGACAAGGCGTTCAAGCCGCTGCGCTTCCTCGCCGGCGACCGCGGCTTCGTCGAACTGTTGCGGCTGGAGCCCGGCAGCGTCATCCCGCGCCATCGCCACACGGGCGAGGTGCACGCCTGGAACCTCGCCGGTTCGCGCCGGCTCGACAGCGGCGAGCTGGTCGGTCCCGGCGACTACGTGTACGAGCCGGTGGGCAACGAGGACGCGTGGGCGGTGGAAGGCGAGGTGCCGCTCGTCGTGCTCGTGGTCGTGATGGGCGTGGTCGAATACCTCGACGACGCCGGCCACGTCACCAGGCGCTATGCCGCGGGCACGCTGCGGGACCTGTACCGCGCGCATTGCGAGCGGATCGGGCTGGCGGCGCTCGATCTCGACGACTGATCGCCGGCATCAGGCCCCACCACGGCGCCACACCAGCGTGCGGTTGTTCGCCGGCATCGCAACGTCGGCGACCGGCGCCATCCCGATCTCGCGCGCGAGCCCATGCACGGCTTCGATGTCGCGGAGGCCCGAGCGCGGATCGTTCTCCCTGAGGCTCCGGTCGAAGGCGGCATTGCTGTCGCTGGTGTATCGGCCGCCGCTATTGAACGGTCCGTAGATCACCAGCGTGGCGTCGCGCGCGAGCACGCGGTCGAGGCCCGCGAACAGGCACACCACCTCGGGCCAGCCCATGATGTGGAGCGTGTTCGCGCTGTAGGCGGCATCGAAGCTGCCCGCCGCGGGCCAATCCTCGCGCGCGACGTCGAGCGCCAGCGGTGCGGGCGTGTTCGGCAGGCCCTGCACCTGCAGCCGCGCGCGGATGCCGGGCAGGTACTCCGGTCGGTCGCTGCATTGCCAGGTCAGGGCCGGGAACGCGGCGGCGAAGTGCACGGCGTGCTGCGCCGTGCCGCTGCCGATCTCGAGCACCTGGTGGCGCTGGGCGAGATGCTCGCGCAGCACGGCGAGGATGGGGTCCTTGTTGCGCTCGGAGGCGGGTGAGCACGGGAGATGCATGTAGGGTCCGCTATCGCACGGCCTGCGCCACCCGGGCCACGAGTCGCATCCTTACGCAGGAGCTCGCGCGAGCGCGCGATCGCCTTGCGGAAGGGTTGCGCGGGTCCGAATCGTCATTTCGCGCGCTTGCGCGTGCTCCTACGCCAGAGCCGGTGGTCATGGCGTCGGGGCGAGACCGCTGCGGATTCGAGCCTGCAACCCGCGCGCCCGCGCCATGACGTCCTCGACGTCGACGGTCGTCAGCCTGCGGTCGCGCACCACGATCTTGCCGTCCACCACCACGGTACGCACGTCCGCGCCCTTCACCGCGTACACGAGCAACGAATACGGGTCGTACATCGGCGTCAGGCCCGGCGTGCGCGTGTCGACGAGCACGACGTCGGCGCGCTTGCCGGCCTCGAGCGAGCCGATGCGATCGGCCATGCCAAGCGCACGCGCGCCCTCGATCGTGGCCATGCGGAACACGGTGCGCGCCGGCATCGCGGTGGCGTCGCTGCGGTGCGACTTGTGCAGTTTCGCCGCGCTGTCCATCTCCTGGAACAGGTCGAGCGAGTTGTTGCTCGCCGCGCCATCGGTGCCCAGGCCCACGGCGATGCCGGCAGCCATCAGATCGGGGATCGGCGCGACGCCCGCGGCGGTCTTCATGTTGCTCTCGGGGTTGTGCGAGGTGGCGGCGCCGCCCTTCGCGATGCGCGCGACGTCGTCCTCGCGCGGCCAGATCACGTGGTGCAGCAGCGTGCCGGGCGCGAGTACGCCGATCGAATCGAGTGCCCGGATCGTGCCCAGGCCGGTGCTGCCGCGCACGCGCTCGTCCTCGTCCGCGATCTCGGCGGCGTGGATCTGCATCGGCACGCCGTACTTCCGCGCGAGCGCGTGCGAGCGGCGCACGACGTCGAGCGGCGTGGTGTAGAGCGCGTGCGGCGCGACCGAGGGCACGACCAGCGGATGCCCGCGCCAGGTCGCGATGAAGCGCTCGGCGCCGGCGAGCGCGAGTTCAGGCGTGGCGTAGTCGGGCGCGGGGAAGCCGATGATGGTCTGGCCGAGCACGCCGCGCATGCCGACCTCGGCCGTGGCGCGCGCGGCCTCGTCCTCGAAGTAGTACATGTCGGCGTACGTGGTGGTGCCCGAGAGCAGCATCTCGACGCACGCCAGGCGCGTGCCGGCGTAGACGAAGTCCGGCTTCACCTCGCGCGCTTCCACCGGGAAGATGAACTGCGTCAGCCAGGTCATCACCGGCATGTCGTCGGCGAGCCCGCGCAACAGGGTCATGGCGGCGTGGCCGTGCGTGTTCACCAGCCCCGGGATCACCAGGTGTCCGCGCGCATCGACGGTTTCGATGGCGAGCGGTCGTGGCGCATCGGCGTCGAGCACCGCGACGATGGCGCTGCCGCGGATCGCCACCGCCCCACCCGCCAGGACGCGTTCGTTCCCATCCAGGGTGACCACGGTGCCGCCGTCGATGAGCAGGTCGATCGTCGCCCGCGCCGGGACACGGTCCGAGGACGGTATCGCCGTGGCGCACGCGGCGGACAGCACCGCGCACAGCACCGGGGCGAGGACTCGCAAGCGATTCGACATGCCGACGCGATCCATCCGGGCGACGGCGTCCGTCGCGGTGCGGCAGTATTGCGGTTGGACACGGTGGCGGCAACGCGTGCCGCCGGTCTCGGCCGTTCCGGGGCTTAACACCGCACGCGCTATAGTGGCCGCGTACGCCTCGCGCGTGTCTTCCGTGTCGATCCCCTCGTGACCCCCTGCCCTTCCGCCACCGGGCGTTTCCCGCCGGCCCGAGTCAGCGCCCGCTCGACGTGCGCACCCCCATACCAAGGATTCCCATGCCCCACGTCCACGCCCCCGGCCTGGTGCTGCAGCTCGACCCGGTCACGCTCTCCAAGCACGGCGCCACGTGCACGTGGAGCGACGATCCGGAACTCTCCGCGCAGCAGTACTTCGTCTGCATCGAATCGAACAAGACCGACGCCCTGTGGGTGCCGCTGTTCGGCGGACCCGCGCCGGGCCGCCGGGGCATCGCCGCGACCGCGAAGAGCGGGCACCCGCGCTGGACCCGCAGCTCGTCGTTCTTCCATCCCGCGCAGGTGATCCGGATCTCGCACAAGGCCACGCAGCGCGCGGCGGAGGCGGCCTACGACCAGTCTTCGCCCAAAGTGCCGAACCGCATGGCCGCCGAGCAGTTGCCGCCGCTCGCCGAGTTTCCCGCGGCGACCGCGTTCATCCCGATGTCGGCCGGCGTGGTGTCGCGATACGCGTGAGCGGGTCGACGAGCGCGACGGGGACGCCCCAGCACGGGGCGTAGGCTGCGCCCCGGGCGCATCGATCGCTCGTTGCGATCAGGACGCGTAGAGCGCGATCCAGGTGTGCCGGGGTTGCTGCATCGCGTCGGGATCCGCCTTCAATCCGCGCGCGGCCCGGGCTTGCCGATGCCTCTGGCGAGATCGAGCTGCTGCCGGATCGCCAGCGCCCAGGCCCTCGCATCCTGGCGCGCTTCGGCGGTGAACTCGACCGGGGTGATGCGATGCAGCCGCTCCGTGTCGAACCCCTGCGCGCGGTCGAACAGGCGCATGATCGTCTCGCCGCTGGTGGCGTCGCGCAGGTCGCCGACCAGGGTCATCTCGCCCGCCGAGGGGGCGTAGGTCTCGGTTCGCACCGGACTCGGCAGCTCGGGTCGCGTCACGTATAGGTCGACGATGGAGAGGTCGAGTGCGAGCACGCCATCCCCGGGACCCTCCGCGAGCGTGTAGCCACCCTCGCCCAGCTTTGCGAGCAGTTCCTCGCGCACCAGATCCGCGAGTTCGTCCCCGATGCGCTGCACGTCCTCGGGGCGCACGCGCATGCGCGTGACCGACTCCTGGGTGCGCAACCAGTCCGCACGGAACCCAACCGAAATCGGGTGCAGCAGGACTTTCGTGTAGCCGGCAAGGCTGGCGCCGGGCCGGACGTACGCCAGGTCCATGCCCCTCACCTCGACCTCCTGCAGGCCGCCGTCACGCCAGGTCGCGGCCGCGGCGCGCTTGGTCCTCGGCGGATCGGCGCCCGCCCGAGCATCCACCGGGATCGAAAGCACGAGAACGAGGGCTGTCAGGAAGGCGAAGTGGACGGGGTTCATCGGAATTCTCGGAGTGCGCACGCGACGACGCTGGATATTGGACGCGCCGGCGCCCGTGGTCGTCGCACGGCGGACGCCGCTCACGCGGACGGCGGTTGCTCCTGAAAGTCCGCCAGATGGTCCCGCAACGCGCGCTGGAACGCGGGACGCGCCTCGCAGCGTGCATGGTAGGCCTGGACGTCGGGGAATTGGGCGAGCAGGTCAGTGTGGCGCAGGTTGCGCAGCACGGTGGACATGAGCAGGTCGGCGGCGGTGAAGCGACCTTCGAGGTATTCGCGACCCTCGAGCCACGCGGCCAGCGCGGCGAGGCGGCGCAGGACGAACGCCTCGACCTGCGGTCGTCGCTCCGTCGTCCATGCCTTGCCGGCGTGGAACAGGTCGATCTCCACGAGTTGCTGCACGGCGGGCTCGATCGAGTTGAGCGCCGCGATCAGCCACGTCTGCACGCGCGCGCGGCCGGCGGGATCGGTCGGCATCAGCGCCCCGCTGCGCTCGGCGATGTGCAGCACGATGGCGCCGGATTCGAACAGTTCGAGTCCGTCCTGCGAGTACGCGGGCACCTGCCCGAACGGCTGCCACTCGCGGTACTCGGCACTCGCCTGCTCCTGCGGGCCGATCAGCATCGTCGTGTACGGCAAGCCTGCCTCCTCGAGCGCCCACCGCACGCGCAGGTCGCGGACGAGTCCGCGCACGGGGGGTGGGACCCAGCGGAAGGCGGTGAGGGTGATGGGGGTAGTGGCGGGCATGGAGGTGGTCTCTGCGATGGGGGCGGCGGCCGTGATGGCGGCCGTCGCGCGGAAGGGAGTGGTGGTGGCGCGGAGGGTGGTAGCGGCTATCGGAGCGGATGTCGGGTCAACGGGGTTTGGTCTGGAAGTACGGGTATCGAGCGCGCGGCGGCAGCGAGCCCGTGCGCAATCCGATCAACGCCTGCACACGCCCTCCAGCAACTCCAACGCCATCGTCCACCCGTTGTTGTGCTTGATCCCTGCCTCGTGATCGGGCAAGCGCTCGTGCGTCAGCACGATCTCGGTGCGATCCAGGGCGGCGTTGAACTCCACCGTGACCAGCGTCTCGGTGTGGTGCGTGGCGTCGGAGATCCAGGTGAAGACGAGTTTCCGGTTGCGCTCGATCACGCGGTATTCGCCGGTGTGGCGCTTGGGGCCGGCGTCGTAGTGCATCACCACCTCGAAGGATCCGCCCACGCGCGCATCCACGCGCACGGTGCTGGGCGTGGTGGTGCCCGGATGCATCCACTGCGCGAGGCTGTCGGGATCGAGCCAGGCGTCGAACAGCTCGTCGACGGTGGCGGCGATGGTGCGCCTGACCACGAGCTTGCCGGTGGCGATGCCCGTTGCGGGAATGGCGGCGTCGGATCTGCTGCTGATGGCCTGTGCCTGTGTCATTGCCTGCTCCTGCGCTGGTCCGCGTTTCGTTTACGGATCACGAATGTCTCTAGCGATGCCAGGCCCTCGTCCCAGAACCGGCGGTAGTGCTCCAGCCAGCCCACGGCCTCGGCCATCGGGCCGGCGTTGAGCGACAGCACGTGCTCGCGCCCCTGCACGGTGCGCGTGACTAGCCCCGCGCGTTCGAGGATGCGGATGTGCTTGGACGTGGAGTTCAGCGAGATCGGGAATGCGCTCGCGAGATCGGTCACGCGCGCATCCGACTGCGCCAGTCGCGCGAGGATGGCGCGGCGCGTGGCGTCCGACATCGCGGTGAAGACGTCGTCGAGGTTCGTCGCTTGATATTCACCCATAAGGGTGAATGTACGCCTGCGCAGGAACGCCGTCAAGCGGCGAACGCTCTAAGCTCACGCCGATGTCGTGCAGCCGCGCGGGATCGCGCCGCGCGGCCCGGGGCTCATTCGAAGCCGTCGGTGTACACCCGGTTCCGGGTCAGCACGATGGCGTCGGAGAACTCGGAGGTGCCGTTCACGGAGCTGGCCGTCGCGGTCACGATCGAGTCGCCCGGTGCAAGCGTCAGTCCGCTGCCGCTGAAACTGCCCAACCCGTCCTCGTCCAGGATCGAGAGCACGGAGCCGGCGTAGTGCGCGCCCTGGGCGCCAGAGGCACTGGTGAAGAATTCGATGCGCAGTCCCCCGAACGGCGTGTTCGGGCTCAAGATCGTGCCCTCGACGCTGAACGTGTCGCCATCGCCGGTCTCCAGCGCCTTGCCCAGCACGGGAAAGTTCTGGAAGTAGCTCGGTCCGCTCAAGTGCCCGGCACTGTCGTTCGCGGTGCGGCCATCGGCCGGCATCGCGGCACTGAGGTCGATGCCGATCACGTCGTTGTCGCGGATCGCGTTGCCGCCGATCTGCACCAGCGGACTGGTGTACTGGGCGATGACGCCGCAGTACTGGTTGTGGGCGATCGTGTTCCCGGCGCCGGCAACCGGGCCACCGACGTCGTACATCGACGCGGAGGCGAACGCGGCGATGCGCACGCCACAGGCGGCGTCGAAATCGCCCCCGCGGTTTCCGCGCGCCGACACGCCGTCGGCAGCCACGCCGATGTAGTTGCCCATCACGCGGATCATCTTGGGATCGCCGCCGGGCGCGCCGGTGCCTTCGATCCGGACGCCGTCGAAGTGGTTGGAGGAGATGACGTTGCGGAAGTTCGCATCGGGGCCGCCGATGTTGACGTCCATGGCGCCGTCGTACACCACGATGCCGCCGCACGCGCCGGTGCTCGCACAGTTGCCCATGGGCAGCGCGCCATCGGCACCGACGCCGATGTAGTTGCCCAGGATCTGGATGCCGAAGGTGTTGCTGCCGGTCACCACGATGCCGGGCCCCGCGTTGCCCGAGATGACATTGCGCTTGTCGGGTCCGAAGCCACCGAGGGTCACGTTGACGGCTCCGCGCACCCGGATGCCGGCGCCGCTGCCCGGTCGCGCCTGGTTGCCGAACCCGTCCAGGCCGACCAGGCATCCCTCGACGCGGACATCGTCGACCTGGGTGCTCGGGTCGCCGATGTCGATCATCGTCGGCCCGAAGCCGCCCAGGGCGAGATTGCGCAGCACCACATGGCTGGAGATCACCTCGAAGGCGGCGCCCGAGGCCCCGCTGCCGGCGATGACGGCCACCTTGATCGGGCCCATGCCGCCGTCGATGACGACCGGCTTTTCGATCGCGGGCAGGTTGAAGGTGCCCTCGCCGTCCGACGTCACCACGACGGTGGGCGCGCCGAACTCGTTGTCGAAGCCGAGCGCGAAGCCGATCGTGTCCTCGGCGCCCAGCACGCCGCTGAAGGTGCATTCCTTGTTCTCGGCATAGATGTCGGTGCCGGCGTTGATCAGCTTGATCGCGCGCACCAGCGTGCATCCGCCCTGCCCGGGCGCGTCGAAACTGTCCGGCCGGTTCACCAGCACCGTGGCCGCGGGGGCGACGAGCGGCAGCAGCGAGGCGGCCAGGGCGAGCACGCAGGCGCCGGCGCGGACGGACGGGCGGACGATCGGGGCACGCGGGAATCGGACAGGACGCATGAGGGGTCTCGTTGGGGGGCTCGAAGAGCCTGACAAGAGACCAATCGGATTGCGGGGTGCCGACCCGCCATGCGGGAGCGGGTGGCTGCGGACCGGCTCAGGGTCCTGCGGCGATGGCCTGCTCGAGGCGCCCGGCGCGCTGGATGACCGTCGAGGCGGCCGCGAACGCCTCGTGCGCCGCGCGCAACCGGGTCGCGAGCGCGGGCAGGTCGCGCGCCACGGCGGCTCGATCGTCCAGCGCCAACCACAGTTCCAGCTGGTCGAGCTCCGCGCCCAGCGCATCGACGTGTCCATCGCCATAGCGCGCGCGGGCGCCGGCGACGTAGGCGGCCATGGTGCGGCGCGCGGCATCGGCGTCGCGGCGATCGGCCAGCAGCCAGGCGCGCATGCGCTGCAGCATGAGCTGCGTTCCCGGCGAGGCGTCCTTGATCACCGCCGGCAGGCCGTCCAGCCGGGACTGCGCCTGGTCGAGCTCGCCGCGCCGGCGCGCCCAGTCGGCGAGCAGCAGGGTCCCGATGATCGTTTCCTCCTGTCCCGCATCGAGCCTGGCGCGGCGGATCCCGTCGGCCTCCTCGAGCAGACTGCCGGCCTCGTCCAGTCGGCCCGCCGCGGTGAGCAGGCGCCCCAGGTTCGCCGCCACGCGCGCGATCGCGAGGTCGCCTTCGGGCAGCGTGGCGCGGCGGATGGCGAGCGACTGCCGCGTCGCCTCGATCGCGGCCTCCGGTTCGCCCGCGCGATCGTGGCAGTAGGCGAGGTTGTTGAGGTAGCGGGCGTAGGTGGGCGACTGCGCGCCGTCGGTGACGGCGCTGTCGGCGAGCACCTGCCTGAACTCGCCGACGCAGCGCTGGTACTGGCCGAGGTCGGCATGCGCGTTGGCGAGTTCCCCCGCCGAGAAGATCGTGCGGGCGCTCCGTTCCCCCAGCGCCTTGCGGCGTCCGGCCAGCACCTGCTCCATCAGGGGAATCGCCTCGGCGAAGCGGCGCGCGCGCCGGAGCACGCCGGCCAGCGTCTCGGCCGAGTTGAGCGTGCGCGTGTGTTCGGCGCCGAGCGCGCGCACCTTGGCCTGCCAGGCGCGGCGGTAGTAGTCGGCGGCGCGCTCGAGATCGCCGCGGCGGGCGGCGTTCAGGCCCAGGTTGTGCCAGGTCGAGGCCAGGTCGACATCGGGCTCGCCCAGCGCCTGGCGGATCTCGAGGTGGCGCAGCAGCAGCGTGTCGGCCTCGTCCGTCCTGCCGTTGCGGGTGTACGCGAGCGCCAGCGCCGTGGCCGAATGGCCCACGTCGCCCGAGATCGGCGGCGCATGGCGCTCGGCCAGCGCCAGCGCCTCGCGCGCCAGCGCCTCGGCCTCGGTGGCCTTGTCCGTGCTCGAGGCCAGCACCGAGGCATCGCGCAGCAGCTGGGAGAGTCGCAGCGGCCTTTGGGGTACCAGCGCGCGCTCCAGCGCGATCGCGCGCTCGAACGCGGCCGCCGCCTTCTGCGGCTCGCCCAGGTTCGCGTAGACCTGGGCGATCGCGCCATACATCGTGGCGCGGGTCGCGGGCTGGCCGGCAAGATCGGTGTCCAGGCGCTCGCGTCCGCGCTCGACCAGGGACAGCGCGCTCAGCTCGCGCGCGCCGCCCTTGTCCACGTCGGCGCCATCGAACAGCGATTGCAGGAACTCGTTGCTCGCCGTCGCCGTGTCCGCCTCGCGCACGGCCTGTGCGCGCGCCTCGATCGCCTCGTTGCGCTCGCGCGCCAGGCGCCAGGTGAACGCGAACACCAGGGCCAGGAACGCAACGCCGACCGCGAACGCGGGCCAGCGCCGCCGCAGCAGCTTGCCCGTCGCGTAGCGCCAGCTTCGCGGGTGGGCGCGCACCGGGTAGCCCTCGAGGAACGCCTCCACGTCCTGCGCCAGCAGGGTCGCCGAGTCGTAGCGCCCGCCCGCCTCGGTGGCGGTGGCGCGCGCCACGATCGAGCGGAGGTCCGCCGGTGCATCGGCCTCGACCATGCGCTGCAGCACCACGCCGAGGCTGTAGATGTCGGTGGCGATGCCCACGGCATCCCCGCGCCGCAATTCCGGACTCGCGTAGCCGGGCGTGTAGGCGTGGACCTGGGCATCGCCCTCGTCGTGCAGCGTGGCGTCGAGCAGCCGCGCGATGCCGAAGTCGAGCAGCACCGGCCTGCCATCGGCATCGACCACGATGTTCGAGGGCTTGAGGTCGCAGTGCACCACCAGTCGCGCGTGCGCGAACGCGACCGTGTGGCAGACGGCGAGGAACAGGCACAGGCGCGCACGCAAGCCGGGCTGGTGCTGGGCGAGGTAGGGATCGAGCGTCTGTCCCTGGACATAGTCCATCACCAGGTAGGGCCGGCCCTTGGGCGTGGCACCGCCGTCGAGCAGGCGCGCGATGTTCGGGTGCGTGAGCCGGGCCAGGATCTGCCGCTCGGCCGCGAGCATGGCCAGGGCCGTCGTGCTCGGCGCGCCCTGCAGCACCTTGAGCGCCGCCTGCTGCTCGAAGTGTCCGTCGCAGCGCTCGGCGAGGAATACCGCGCCCATGCCACCCTGGCCGAGCGAGGAGGTCAGGCGCCACACGCCGAGCACTTCGCCCACGCCGACCTCCGGCACCGCGAGCGTGCCGGCCAGGTCGCGCAGCCGACGCTGCACGCCGGTCGCGCGCGAGGTGCTGAGGTCGTTCGCACGCGCCAGCCGCAACGCGTGCTGCTGCAGCGCGGGGTCCGGCGTCAGCGTGGCGAGGTGCGCCAGCCGTTCCGCATCGGGCAGGTCGACGATCGCCTCGAACAGTTCGCGCAGCCGCGCGAGCCCCGGATCAGGCATGGCCTGCGGAATCCTGCATGACGTCGTGCAGCCAGGCCCGTGCGAAGCGGAGGTCACGCTCGACCGTGCGCAAGGAAACGCCCAGCACTTCGCCGATGCGGGCCTGTTCGAGTCCCGCGAAATAGGTGAGGTGCAGCACGTCGCTGCAGCGCGGCTCGTGTTCGGCCAGGCGCGCCAGCGCCTGGTCGAGGGCCAGCACGTCGAACGCGTCGTGCTCCTCGCCCGCGAGCGCATCGGTGTAGGTGATGCGCGTGGCCTCGCCGCCACGCTTGTCCGCCACGCGTGCGCGCGCATGGTCGACGACCACGGCGCGCATCAGCAGCGACATGGTGGCGAGGAAGTGCGATCGGTTCCTGAGCTCGGGTGGCGCGTCGAGCAGGCGCGCGACGGCCTCGTTCAGCACCTCGCGCGCATCGATGGTCATCGGTCCGGCCTGCCGCAGCCGCGAGGCCGCGATCCGCTGGAGCTCGGCGAGCGAGGCCTCGATCACGGCATCGAAGGCACGCCCGTCGCCGGCGCGCCACTCGGCGAGCCAGTGCGTCAACGGGACATGGGTTGGGGGTGACGACACGGAGGGATCCGAAGCGGCGACGGGGCGCCGGAAGTCTACCCCTGCCGCGGTCGATTCCATCGCCGCGTCGTGCTCCTGCCGGGCCAGGTCGTATGGAGGGTGTCTGGGCCCCGGCTCAGCCTGGATTCCGCGCCGAGGCGATCAGCCCGGACACCGGCGCATTGCCCTCGTTGCGGATGGCCGCCTCGACCAGCTCGATCTCCACGAAACCCGCCCCGGCGAGCGCGGCGCGCACGTGCTCGGCGTGGTGGCTGTAGCGACCGCTGGGTTGCAGGTGGCTGCCGGCGCGGGATGCCTGCTCGACGGAGAACGCGACCCACCCGCCCGCCCGGAGCGCACGGGCCGCGCGCGTCACGATCGGGCGAAGGTCGCCGAAATACACCAGCACGTCCACGAACACGCACAGGTCGAACGCGGCCGGATGCGCCTCGAGGTGGCCGCCCAGCTCGCCTTCCACGAGCGTGTCGTAGAGGCGCGTCCTGCGTGCGCGATCCAGCATCGCGGGGGAAAGATCGACGCCGGCCAGCCGGCGCGCGCGCGGTCGCAGCAGCGGCGCGGCGAGCCCGGTGCCGCAGCCGCCGTCGAGCACGTCGAGGCGTGCATCGGCCGCGGGCAGTCGTCGCGCCAGCACCCCGGCGACGAGCTCCGGCGCGCGGTAATCGAGCAGACGGAGGTGCCGGTCGAAGTCCTCGGCGTACGCGTCGAAACTCGACTTCACCGCAGCATCGGGCATGCGCTCGGGCGCTCGCCCGCGCTCGAGCGCCTCGAGCATGAACGAGGCGGTCGGGTGGCCCGGCACGGCGCCCAGCCAGCGCCGATACGCCTGCCGCGTGCGGGCCAGGCGGAAGCGCGAGAGCAGTCCCGACTGCTCCAGCCGCAGCAGCGCGCGACAGAGGCTGTCATGCGCGGGGCTGAAGGTCGGATCGAGCGCGATCACGCGTTCGTACGCCTCCGCGGCCTGCGCGTGTTCCCCGGCGCCCGCCAGCGCATTCGCCAGCGCGAGCCACACGACCGGGCTCTGGGGCGCCAGCGCGACCGCCTGCCGTCCGGCGGCCGCGGCCTCGGCGTGCCGGCCGAGCTTCCTGAGCGCGATACAGAGGTTCGAGTGGTTGCCGGCGTCCGTCGGTCGTTCCGCGACCAGCGCGCGATACAGCGGCTCGGCCTCTTCGCTGTGTTCGAGATCGGTCAGCAGGTTGCCGAGGTTCTTGCGCGTGTCGTAGTCGCCGGGGCTGCGCGCGAGCGCCTGACGCACCAGCGACAGCCCGAGCTCGCCGTTGCCGTCCATGTGCTCGAGCACGCCGAGGTAGTGCAGCGCGGGGGCGAACCTCGGTGCACGTTCGAGGATGCGTCGATAGCGGCGGCGCGCTTCACCGAGCCGCCCCTGCTGGTGCTCGCGCTTCGCCTCGTCGAGCTCCCGCAGCAACGCCGGGGACGCCGGCTCTAGGGGCACGCCGCCGTGCTGCCCGCCGCCACCGCGTTCTCGAAGCCGTCGACGAAGATCTGTCCCGGGTTCGAGGCCACCACTTCGAGCTGCGAGGTCAGCATCAGCGTGTCGGTGCCGTCGCTGACCGCGAGCTTGAGCTGGAAGATGCCGAGCTGCGCCGGCGCGTTGCCGGTGACCGTGCACTGCAGCGTTCCCGCGGCCGGCGAGCACAGGCCGTTCAAGGGCGAAGGCAGCCCGGCCTGCACCGGGTCGGCGCCACGCTGGTAGGTGAAGGTGCCCGCGAGCGGATCGACGTCGGCATCGCTCGCGAGGTACTCCACCGTCGTGATCGGCGTGCCGGCCGCGCGCGTCTGCGCGTCGCAGATCACGGTGCCGATGGGGGCGGTGTTCGGACAGGTGCAGCCGGTCTTGTCGCGCACCGTCGGCGGCGGCGGCGGCGCGATCGACAGGTAGGGCTTCTCCCGCAGGTGCGCCAGCGGATCAGCGACCGGCGAGCGCCCGGTCAATCGTTCCAGGCGCAGGCGCAGCCCGTGCTGTTGCAGGGCCGGGATGTGCTCGCAGCGCTGCGCGTCGGGGAAGAACAGCAACAGGCTGTCCGCGCGCAGCGATGGCGTGGCGCAGGCGGCCTGCAGCGTGCGTGCCGCGAGATAGCGGCCGGGCTGGATTTCGATGAAGGCGGCGAGGCGTCGATCGAGCACGGTGCGGGCCTGCACCAGGACCACCGCTTGTGGCGGTTCCAGCAACGCCTCGCGCGGAGCCGCGGCACCCAGGTCCGGCATCAGCATCGCAACGCCGACGCAGAGCAGGACTGCGGGGCGCGTCGCGGGACGGCCGAGCACGCGCATGGGGGGATCAGCCGATTTGCGTTCAGAACGGTGCGATGGCACCGGTGGTCTTGTTGAACGCGGTGCACTGGGCGGGATCCAGCAAGTTTCCGTTGAGGCGCCGGTAGCAGTACGAGTACTCGGTGAATTCCAGGGTGACGTTCTCGGTCAGCTTGTCCTCGCCCCCGGAACCCCCCGTGCTGAGCGACGACACCTTCACGCCATTGATCCGGAAGGTGAGGTACGGGTCGGTCGGGCAACTGACGCCGCAGACATCCCGGTAGGCGCGGAACTCGACCGTGCCCTTGAGCGGCGTGCGCGTGACCAGGAGCCGCAGCAGGTCCTCCGAGGCGGAGTCCATGTACTTGGTCACGCTGATGTCCTGGAGACTCGTTCCCGCGATGACGGACCCCGTGCCACTGGCGCCCCAACTCCAGGCCAGCACGTCTATGCAGCCCGCCACCTTCGTGCTCTCGCCCTGCGCGTCGCCGGCGCACAGCACGAAGGTTTGCGCGGCTTGCGCGGAGCCCGCGTGCAGGCCGAGCAGGCCCAGCAGGAACAACCAGACGCTCTTGATCGGACGTGACATGGGCGGCCATCTCCGGCCGACACAGGATTCGGCGCTCGCGATCCTTGAGCATACGCGGATACGCGGCCCGGGATTCGGAACTGCGGTGAACAACTGTCCGGGTCGCGAGCGCCGACCACGGGAAAGTCGTCGCACGCCTGATACGTTGCCACACCGCCGGACGCTGAACCGCGCAGCACCATGGAGCGCTTCTTTACACGGTACGACGAGCATCGTCGTCGGGCCCCTGCCCGAAGTTGTACTCTCGGTCCGGATCGCCGACGCGCGACTACCGGGGAGCACGCGACATGCGCCACCAACCTGACCGCCTTGGCGGTCTTCTGCGTTTGCTCGCCCTGTGTGCATGGCTCGCCGTCGTAGCGACCGGTCCAGGCGCGATCGCGGCCGAGCCCGGCGCGCGGGGCAAGGTCGTCGCCGACACCGGATTCCGCCCCAAAGTGAACGGCTTCAATTTCCCCAACTGGGGCGGCGACCAGAACAAGCACGGCGACCTCGGCATCGAGGATGCACGCTGCCTGTTCGGCGACGACGTCTGCGCCCGCACGACCGGCGGCAAGTGCGCGCCCACGCCGGCCGCCAAGCTCTGGCTCGACTCGATGAACAAGGGCATGCGCGGCGGCCACTGCGAGGGGCTGGCCGCGCTCAGCACCGCGTTCTACGCCGGCGCCCGCAAGCCCCAGGACTACGGTGGCCAGAATGCCTACGCGCTGCAGGTCAAGGACGCGGCGCTGCTGCGCATGATCTCGACGCTGTTCACGACCCAGGCCCTGCAGCCGGTGAGCGCGATCACGGCCGAGACCAAGAAGCTGGCGGTCAAGGACATCGTCGCCATCCTCGCCGGATCGATGAGCGACCGCTCGGAATACTTCACGCTCGGCATCTACGGCGAGTTCGGCGGCCACGCGATCACGCCCTACGCGATCGAGGACATCGGCAACGGCCGGTATCTGATCCACGTCTACGACAACAACTATCCCGGCGTGGGCAAGGAAGTGGAGGTCGACGTCGGCGCCGATACCTGGGTCTACGCCGGCGCCGCGTTGAATCCGTCCGAGGTGGCCTCGCCCTGGAAAGGCACGTCGGGCACCCTGGACCTGACCCCGCTCTCGCTGCGCTTCGAGCCGCTCGCGTGTCCGTTCTGCGAACGCGACGTGCCCAATCCGATGTGCCTGGGACCGGGGCTGGCACGCCCCGCGGGACGGCCGGAAGCGCGTCCCCCGGAGTATCGCCCCTCGCCCAGGCCCGAGTTCCGACCGCCCGCGAATCGCCCGCCCCGCCCCTCGACGGTCAACACCGACGCCAGTTGCGAGCAGGTCACCGTGGTCGAGAAGAAGGGCGGGCGGCGCGCCACCTTCGCGAACGGACGCACGGTGGGCCAGTTGCCCGGCGTGTCGATCAGCCGGCGCCGCGGCGCGCGCGGCTGCGTCGTGACCCTGCCGCCCGGCCCCGAGTTCGACGTCAACGTGGCGAGCATCCAGGGACGGCCGACCCAGCCGTTCGACGTCGTGGTGTACCGCCCGGGCCAGGTGATCAACCTCGGCGGCGGCACGATCACGGCGGGGCACATCGAATCGCTGGTGATCGGCACCACCTCGTTCGGCTACCGGCCCGGCTCGAACTCGAAGCCCACGTTCATCATGGCCACCGACAACATCAGCGGCGCGGATGGCTACTACGAGGTCAGCAGCGTCTCGCTCGGCGCGGGGTACGCGTTCTCGATCGACGAGGGCGCGGGCGGGAAGATCAAATTCGACAGCGACGACCCCAAGCTGGACTCGCTCGACATCCGGGTCCGGCTCGAGGATGAGCGCGGGGTCCGGGAACAGACCTTCGAGAACGTCGACTTCGACGACAGGGGCGAAGCCGTGCTCGCGCCCGATGCCGACGGCGACCTGGTCTACGGCATGGATTCCGACAGCGACGGCACCATCGACCAGCGCGATACCGACGACGACAACGACGGCACGCCCGATGCGACGGACACGGACGACGACAACGACGGTGTCCCGGATGCAGCGGAAAACGACAACGACCACGACGGCACGCCGGATGCGAGCGACCCCGACGACGACAACGACGGCATCGCCGATGGCGCCGATTCCGACGACGATAACGACGGCATCTCGGACGTGGACGACCAGGACGAGGACGATGACGGCGTTGCCGACGAGGACGACGCGGACGACGACAACGACGGCACGGCCGATGCCGCCGATGCGGATGACGATGGCGACGGCGTAGACGACGCGTCCGACAACGACGAGGACGATGACGGCACGGCCGACGACGCCGATACCGATGACGACAACGACGGCTTGTCGGACGAGGACGACGCGGACGACGACAATGACGGCACGTCGGACGCGGACGAAGGCGACGAAGACTCCGACGAATCGGACGACGGCGACGCCGGTGACGAAGGCGACGAGGACTCCGACGACGGCTCAGACGAATCGGACGACGGCGACGCCGAAGACGACAGCGGCGACGGTGACGAGGATTCGGGCGAGGACGACGCGGATGCCGACCAGGGCGATGACGGCGCGGACGAGGGTTCGGACGAGGGCGACGAGGGCTCGGACGAGGGCGATGAGGGCTCCGACGAAGGCTCGGACGAAGGCTCGGATTACGGCGAAGACGATGGCGGCGGCGATGACGCCGGGGATGAGGGTTCCGATGCCGGAGACGACGGCGACTCCGGCGACGAGGGTGAATGAGCCATGACGAAGGGTGTGCGACCCGTCCCGGCCTGGACCGGAGCGCGTGCCACCCGGACCGAATCGACTCCCGCTACGCGCGGACAACTGGGGACTACCATGAGCAAGCGACATCGACCATCGATACTCACCTCGGCCCTGCTGCTCGGAGGCTCGTGCCTGCTCAGCGCCGGGGCCGGCAGCGCCCAACCGATACGGTTCCAGCTGCCTTCGCTGACGATGACGGCAACACCGGCCGCGGATTCCGCCAAGGCGAAAGCGGACAAGGCCAAGTCGGCCAAGGCGAAGGCGGACAAGGCAAAATCCGGCAAGTCGAAATCGGGCAAGGCGAAGAAGGCCACCAAGCACACGAAGAAGAAGGTCGCCAAGCCTGCGAAGTCGACACCCTCGAAGGCCCCGCCGAAGGGCGCGAAGCCCTCGAAGGCGATCCGGTACGACAAGGCCGCCAAGTACAAGAGCGACCCCAAGACCCACGTCGTGTTCGCGGTCGGGCCGGGCAAGCTGATCTGGTTCCTCGACCCCACCAGCGGCTGGCCGTACACCATCGACGCGCGCGGCATCGTCTATTGCGCGGATCCCTTCACCGGCATCGTCTACGAACTGGGCAAGCTCTCCGCCTGGACGGGCGACGCGCTGTACTTCTTCGAGTACTGGGACTACTCCGGCGGCACTTACGTGGTCAGCGGCTACGACACCTACACCAGCCTGTACAGCAACCCGAGCTACGCGTCCTACGGCTATGACGTGAGCTACGAGCAGGTCTGGTCGTACAGCGAGTACTACAGCTCCACCGAGTTCAGCTCGACCACCGTCGACATCGAGTACTACGACGACTTCGACTTCGACGGCGACGGCATCGACGACGCGCACGACAACGACGACGACAACGACGGCGTGGACGACGCGCGCGACAACGACGACGACAACGACGGCATCAACGACGACGTCGACGACGACGACGACAACGACGGCGTCGATGACGAGGACGACGACGGCGACCACGACTACGACGACGACGGCATCGACGACGACGAGGATACCGACGACGACAACGACGGTTCGGACGACGAGAGCGACAGCGACGACGACAACGACGGCATCGACGACGCGCAGGACGACGACGACGACAACGACGGCGTGGACGACGACGCGGAAGAGGAAGAGGACGGCGACGACGGCGACGATGACAGCGGCGGCGACGGCAGCGACGACGATGGCGACGACGATGGTGGCGACGACGATGGTGGCGACGACGATGGCGGCGGCGACGACGGCGGCGACGACGGCGGCGACGACGGCGGCGGCGATGACGGCGGCGACGACGGTGGCGGCGACGACGAGACCTGAGCGACCGCGGTGATCATCGGTATCCGTCCGACCCGGGCGCACGTCCGGGTCGGGCGCGTTGAGCAGATCGGGAATCCTCCTCGAGACCCGATCGCACTGATCCCCTCCGGCTGGACGGACCCCTCGCGGGATTCGCCTTCCGAGGACGACCCCGGCGCGCGTTCACGCGCGCGCCTCGACAGGCACCTCCCAACCCGTTGGCGGCGCGAGGATGCGGTGACGCTCCCGGCGACCGCAGGCGGCGTCCCTTCCCTCCCGTGCGGCATCGCCGGGGTGACGGCGTCGACTCGGTCCATCGATCGCGGGCGCGCACCGACGCGACATCACCCTCATCCGACCCACGGGATCTGCGCACGGTCCGCGCGCCGCGGGGAACCCGGGCGAAAGGGAGTAGCCGGGCTTCTACACCGGCCGGATGCGCCTCGACGACGGCCCGGCTGCCGCCCCCGCGGAGGCCCGGTGCCCGGGCGCTACGGAATCAGCACGACCTTTCCCCGCGCCCGCCCCGATTCAAGGTAACGCAAGGCCTCGGTGGCTTCGGCCAGCGGATAGCTGCGATCGATCACGGACTTGATGCTGCCCGACTGCATCATCCCGGCCAGCAGGGTCAGGTCGGCCTGGTTCAGCTCGGCCATGAAGAACTTCAGCGTCTGGTCCACGAACGGCCCCAGCAGCCAGGCCTTGATCGGGCCGTAGAACGGACCGATCCAGCCATCCCGGTCCGGGCCGCCACCGCCGACGAGCACGTAGATGCCCTTGGGCGTGAGCGCGCGGCGGAGGTCGAGCAGGTCGCGATTGGCGACGTTGTCGAGGATGACGTCGTACTGGCGCGTGCCGTCGGCAAAATCCTCCTTCGTGTAGTCGATCACGTGGTCGGCGCCGAGCGAGCGCACGAGTTCGAGGTTGCGCGTACTGCTTACGCCGGTGACCTCCGCACCCCAGGCCTTCGCGATCTGCACCGCGTACGTGCCCACCCCGCCCGAGGCGCCGTTGATCAGCACCTTCTGCCCGCTCTTGAGCTGGCCGCCGTCGCGCAGCGCCTGCAGCGCCGTGACGCCCGCCACGGGCAGCGCCGCGGCCTGCTCGAAGTCGATGTTGTCGGGCTTGCGCACCACGGCGCGCTCGTCGCGCACGTTCACGTACTGGGCGAATGCGCCGCGCTTGCCGCCGAACACCTCGTCGCCGGGCTTCAGGCGCGTGACCTTGCTGCCCACCGCGTCCACGACGCCCGCGAAATCCACGCCCAGCCTCGGGTTCGGCGGCGTGCCCATGCCTCCGTCGATGCGCATCACGTAGGGCTTGCCGCGCACCATGTGCCAGTCGAGCGGGTTGAGCGAGGCCGCGCGCACGCGCACGCGGATCTCGTCGTCGGCGAGCGGGGGCTGCGCGATGGTGTCGAGCGTCAGCACGTCGGGCGCGCCGTAGCAGCGGAAGGTCACGGCCGTCATGGCCGATGCCGGATCCGCGACCGGCGGCGCCGGTTGGCACGGTGCGTTGCGGCTGAGCACGATCGCGAACGCGGAGAGGCCGGTGGCGAACACGGCGAGCAGGGTGACGAGGATCTTCTTGCGGCGGGTCATGGCGCGGCGTCCTGTGCGCGTGGGGCGCGGGGCTTCGGAGCCGGACTATCGACGCCAGGAGGGGCCGTCGCCAGCGCGATGTGACGGACGGCGGTGAATCGGGCGTGAGCCACGATGGAGCCGGACGGGCGTGTCCGACGCCAAGCCATCCCGCCAGGATCATCGAAGCATGATCCCGCAGGCCGGCGTGCGCCACAGACGCGCTCCGGCGCATGGCTGGCGGATGGGACTCCCGATCGCCAGGGCCGCGGAGAGCGCCTGCGGCGCACTCCGCGCTACGGGCCAAGGGTCCTGGGCGATCGCTGGATCCGCCGACGCTAGACTCGCGGCGTCGCCATGATCGATGGACCGGAACACCCATGCAGCCTGCGCCGCGCACCGTCCTGTTCCTGTCGTGTCTCGCCGTGGCCGCATGCGCGCCGACGCCGATACCCGAGGCCGCCGACGAGGGCGGCGCCCGCCGCATCGAGGCGCACGTGCGCTTCCTCGCCGACGACCTGCTCGAAGGCCGTCGCACCGCCACGCGCGGACACGAGCTGGCCTCGCTGTACGTGGCCGAGCAGTTCCGCGCGCTCGGGCTCGAGCCCGCGGGTGCGCAGAACGGCTACTTCCAGCCGGTACCGCTGGTCGGCGGCGAACGCGTGGTCGAGGGCGCGGAGCTCGTGCTCGAACGCGACGGCGCGCGCACCGCGCTCGCGTTCGAGCACGACTTCCTGCCCGACATCCACTACGCCGGCGCGCGCGCCGAGGTGCAGGCCGGCCTCGTGTTCGTGGGGCAGGCGGTGCATGCGCCGGAGTTCGGCCACGATCATTTCGCGGGCGTGGACCTCGCGGGCAAGGTCGCCGTCTTCCTGCCCGGCGCGCCGGCGTCGCTGGGCCATGCGGAGCGGGCGTATTTCGCGTGGACCGTCGAGAAGCAGCGGCAACTGGTCGCGCGCGGCGCGATCGGCAGCATCCAGCTGGGCAACCGGGCGGACGAGGCGAAGCGGTCCTGGGCCGCGCACGCGCGCAACTGGAAGCGGTCCGCGATGCGGCTTGCCGACGCATCGGGCAGGGCGATCGAGGAGTTCCCGTCGCTGCGCGCGAAGGCCAGCGTGCGCGCGGGCATCGCGGAATCGCTGTTCGCCGGATCTGGCCACGCCGCGGACGAGGTCTACGCTGCGCTGGAAGCGGGCAAGCTCGAGGGGTTTGCGCTGGCCGGCACCGTGACGATGCGCTACGACAGCCGCCTCTCGCCGGCCGCGAGCCGCAACGTCGTGGCGCGACTCGCGGGCGCGGACCCGGACGCGCGCGGCGAGCACGTGCTGTTCACCGCGCACCTGGATCACCTGGGCCTCGGCGTCGACACCGACGCGGATCCCATCCACAACGGCGCCGTCGACAACGCGCTCGGCGTGGGCGTCCTGATCGAGGCGGCGCGCCGGTTCGTGCAGGGCACGCCGCGCCCGCGCCGTTCCATCCTGTTCGTGGCGCTGACCGGCGAGGAACAGGGCCTGCTCGGCTCGGAGGCCTACGCGCGCACGCCCACGGTGCCCGCGGAGAGCCTCGTCGCGGTGGTGAACATGGACATGCCGATGCTGCTCACCGACACGCTCGACGCCGTGCCGGTCGGGGTGGAGCACAGTTCGCTGCAGGACATCGTCTCGGCCGCCGCGCGCGAGTCTGGCGTCGCGCTCTCGCCCGATCCGTTCCCGCACGAGGTCGCCTTCGTGCGCAGCGACCAGCTCCCCTTCATCCGGCGCGGCATACCCGCCGTGTACCTCGGTGGCGGCGTGCGATCGGCGCGGCCGGGCGTCGACGGCCTCGCCCTGCAGCGCGATTTCCTCGCCACGCACTACCACCGCCCGAGCGACGAGATCTCCCTGCCCATCCACTACCCGTCCGCCGCACGCCTAGCGGCCCTGAACTGGCGCATCGGCCTCGCGATCGCGCAGGCGCAGGAACGGCCGCGCTGGAACGACGGGGATTTCGTGTTCGAGCGGTTCGGCGGGGATGGCGACAAGACAGCGCCTTCCGACCAGGGTCGCTGACGCCTGCTGTCGTAGGAGCGCGCTTCAGCGCGCGATCTTTTCATCCTTTCCGAATCTCGAAAAGATCGCGCGCTGAAGCGCGCTCCCACATCGCTACGATGAGACTCATGGATCGGGCGTGGTGGCCTGGTCGACCAGCGCGACCACCTCCGCACCGTAACGTCCGAGCTTCACGCTCCCCACGCCGCTGATGCCGCGCAAGGCCTCGAGGTCGCCCGGTGCGGTGTGCGCGATGGCGTGCAGGGTGGCGTCGGGGAAGATCACGTAGGCCGGCACGTTCTGCTCGCGCGCGCGACCGCTGCGCCAGGTGCGCAGGGCATCGTAGAGGAGCTGGGTCTGCGCGGGAGGAAGCGCCGAGGGCGTGGCGTCGGTCGCTCGGGCGTTCGAGGCGGACGTGGCCTTCGCGGCGGCCTTCGCGTCGCGCTTGCGGCGCCGCTCGCGCGGCTGGTCCTCGCGCAGCTGCACGCGTTCGCCGCCCGTGAGCACGGCGCGGCTGGCCGCGGTCAGGCGCAGCGCGCCGTAGCCTTCCACGTCCACGTCGAGCAGGCCGAGCGCGACCACCTGGCGGAACACGCCGCGCCATTGGCGTTCGTCGAGGTCCCTGCCGATGCCGTAGACGCTCAGGTTGTCGTGCCCGAAGGTGCGGATGCGCTCACCCTCGCCGCCGCGCAGCACCTCGATCAGGTGCACGACGCCGAATCGCTGGCCGGTGCGATAGACGGCGCTGAGCGCCTTCTGCACGAGTTCCGTCGCGTCGTAGGTCCTGGGCGGATCGAGGCAGTTGTCGCAGTTGCCGCAGGCGAGGCGGTAGTGCTCGCCGAAGTTCGCGAGCAGGGTCTGGCGGCGGCAGCGCGTGGATTCGCAGTAGCCGAGCAGGGTGTCGAGCTTGCGCCGTTCCAGGCGCTTGCGCTCCTCGCCCGATTCGGAGTTCTCGATCATCTGGCGCAGCGTGACCACGTCGCCCAGCCCGTAGGCCATCCAGGCAGCGGCGGGATCGCCGTCACGGCCGGCGCGCCCGGTCTCCTGATAGTAGCCCTCGAGCGATTTCGGCAGGTCCAGGTGCGCGACGTAGCGCACGTCGGGCTTGTCGATACCCATGCCGAAGGCGATGGTCGCGACCATCACCACGCCGTCCTCGCGCACGAAGCGGCGCTGGTTCGCCGCGCGCTCGTCGGCCGGCATGCCGGCGTGGTACGGCAGGGCCGTGATGCCGCGGCCGGCCAACCAGGTGCTGATCTCGTCCACCTTGCGGCGCGATAGGCAGTAGACGATGCCCGATTCGTCGGCGTGGTCGGCCAGGAAATCGAGCAGCTGCCGCTTGGAATCGTCCTTCTGCACCACGCGGTAGCGGATGTTGGGGCGGTCGAAGGAGCTGAGGAACACGCGCGCGTCCTCGAGCGCGAGGCGCTCGACGATCTCGCGCTGCGTCGGCGGATCGGCCGTCGCGGTGAGCGCAATGCGCGGCACTTGGGGCCAGCGCTCGTGCAGCAGGTTCAGTTCGCGGTATTCGGGCCGGAAGTCGTGGCCCCATTGCGAGACGCAGTGCGCCTCGTCGATCGCGAACAGCGCGACCGGCGCCTCGTCGAGCAGGGCGAGGAAGCGCGCAGTGAGCAGGCGCTCGGGCGCTACGTAGAGCAGGTCCAGCTCGCCGGCGAGGAACGCGCGCTCCACGGCCATCGCACCCTGCGCATCGAGCGCGGAGTTCAGGTACGCCGCGCGCACGCCGAGCTGGCGCAGGGCCTCGACCTGGTCCTGCATCAGCGCGATCAGTGGCGAGATCACCAGGCCCGTGCCGGCGCGCATCAGCGCGGGGATCTGGTAGCACAGCGACTTGCCCGCGCCGGTGGGCATCAGCACGAGCGCATCGCCGCCGGCCACGACGTGGTCGACGATGGCCTGTTGCGACTCGCGGAACCGGTCGTAGCCGAACACGCGCCGCAGCACGGTGCGCGCGTCGGTGTCGGGTGGATCGGTGCCGGCGGAGCGCGGCGCCGTGCGGCGCGCCTCGAACAGGTCGGGAGGCGACGGCACGGCGGGCTCGTCGCGCGCGGAGGGGAAGGAGCGATTCATCGGCGCGATGCTCGCACGGCCGGGGCCGTCGGTGCAGGGGAATCCGTCGTGCGCGGAGGTGCGAGATTTCCCAGCGCGCGCCCGCGGCGCGCGCATGGCCCGCTGCCGTTCGCATACGATAGGCACCATGGGTGCCACGCGAGCCTTGCTGATCTCCATCGCGGCGACGCTGTCGCTGTACTACGTGCCGTACGTGCGCGCGCTCGGCCGGCCGCTCGTGCTGCTGTCCACGCTCGTGCACGAGCTCGGGCACGGCTTCACGGCGATGCTGCTCGGCGGCTCGTTCCACCGGCTGATGATCTGGTCCGACGCCTCGGGCGTGGCCGAACACAGCGGCATCAGCTCCGCGTTCGGGCGCGCGTTCGTCGCGGCCGGCGGGCCGCTCGGGCCGCCGCTGGTGGCGCTCGCGCTGTTCTGGGCCGCGCGCCAGGACCGCTCCGCGCACGTCGCGCTGGGCGTGTTCGGCGGCCTGATGCTGCTGGTCGCGGTGATCTGGACGCGCAACGTGTTCGGCTTCGGCTTCGTGCTCGCGCTCGGCCTCGTGCTCGCCGCGATCGCGTGGCGCGGATCGGCCCAGGTCGCGCAGGTCGCCTGCGCCTTCCTCGCCGTGCAGCTCAGCCTCGCGGCCTTCGCGCGCAGCGACTACCTGTTCACCTCGGTCGCGCGCACCGGCGCGGGCAACATGCCCTCGGACACCGCGCAGATCGCGCAGGCGCTGTGGCTGCCGTACTGGTTCTGGGGCGCGCTGATCGCCGCGACGTCCCTGCTCGTGCTCGGCGCGGGCCTGTGGCTGTTCGCGAAGTCGATGCGGGTGCCAGGCTAGCCCGCGAATCGTTTCGGCCCCCTTGTAGGAGCGCGCTTCAGCGCGCGATCTTTTCGTCTTGCGCGTGCGCGGCGGCAGGTCGAAAGGATCGCGCGCTGAAGCGCGCTCCTACAATCTTCGATGGATGCCGCGCGGGATCGCGGCGCTACGCCGACTCGCTCGCCGCCGGCGTCTCGGGCTTCGCGGCCTGCACCATCGGCGGCATGCGGCTGGTCTTGAAGTAGGCGATGAGCAGGCCCAGGCCGACGAGCCCACCGGCGAGGAAGAACGTGCTGCCGGCCCAGATCCCCGCGCCGCCGTGGGCGACGTCGGCGAGCACGCGGGTGAAGAGCGTGGGGCCGAGGATGCCGGCGATCGCGGCGAGGCTGCCGATGGCGCCCTGCAGGCGACCCTGTTCGTGCGGATCGACCTGGCGCGTGATGATCGACTGCGCGGCCGGGGTGGAGATGCCCCAGAACGCGGCGATGGGCATCGCGGCCCAGAACCAGCCGCCGGTGGGCGCGAGGCCGTAGCAGAGGAACCCGATCGTGCCGCAGGCCAGGCCCATGAGCAGCGCACGCCGTTCGCCCAGCGCGCCGATGATGCGGCGGATCAGGCCGCCCTGGATGATCGCGGAGAGCACGCCCACGCCGGCGAGCGTGTAGCCCACCATGGTCGGGCCCCAGTCGAAGCGGAAGTCGGCGTAGAGCACGAAGGTGCTCGGATAGACGATGTGCGCGAACTGGATCAGGAACAGCACGGAGGCGAGCCCGAGCACCTGCGGGTAGCGGCGCAGCAGCATCAGCGAGCCGATGGGGTTCGCGCGCTTCCAGTCGAAGCGCGATCGCTTCTCCGGCGGCAGCGACTCGGGCAGCACGAACAGGCCGTAGCAGAAGTTCGCGAGGCTGAGCGCGGCGGCGAACCAGAACGGGAAGCGCGGATGCAGCTCGCTCATCGGCCCGCCGATCGCCGGCGCGATCACGAAGCCGATGCCGAACGCCATGCCCAGCAGGCCGAAGCTTTGCGCGCGCTGCTCGGGCGGGGTGACGTCGGCGATGTACGCGTTCGCGGTGCTGAAGCTCGCCGAGGTGATGCCCGAGAGCACGCGCCCGATGAACAACAGCGGCAGCGTGTTCGCCAGCGCCATGAACAGGAAGTCCACGCCCAGGCCGAGGTTGGAGAGCAGGATCACCGGACGTCGGCCGAAGTGGTCGGAGAGCGCGCCCTGCACCGGCGAGAACACGAACTGCATGAGCATGAACGCGGTCATGAACACGCCGTGCACGACGGTGGCGCGCGAAATGTCGTTGTCGACGAAGCTCGCGACCAGGTGCGGGAAGCCGGGGATGATCAGCCCGAACGCGAGCACGTCGAGCAGCACGGTGATGAAGATGAACACCACGGTCGCGCGCCGGATCGGCGCGAGCGGGGGCGACGCGTCAGGTGCCATGGATGCCGGGGGCGGGAGGGGGCGGGCGGGGGGCTAGCCTAGCAGTTCGACGTCGCCGGACGGCTACGGGATCTTTGTAGGAGCGCGCGGCTCCCCGCGCTACCATATCCGCAGGCAGAACACAAAAGGTTGGGAAAATATACCGCTGG
>Ga0315912_10001108_pt1 | contig 35948 bp, 24 predicted proteins | sample VfabasoilMG_FD_204469 | JGI IMG/M metagenome (GOLD analysis project Ga0315912, IMG submission 204469) | Garden soil microbial communities collected in Santa Monica, California, United States - V. faba soil | ecosystem: Environmental > Terrestrial > Soil > Garden | place: USA: California... | reverse complement strand
TGCTCCATCTGCGCGGTTTCGAGCACGGTATTCGCATCGTCGAACGTGAAGGATAGGCTCGGCGACGTGACGGTGATCGAATCGACGTAGATCACGGTGGGGTCCGTGGCGCCCGTGCCGCCGACGAGCTCGATCCCGATGGTGAGAACCTGCGTCCGATCGAAGCTGCTGCCGCCGACCGGCACGGTCCACGAAAGATCCTGCCAGCCGCTGATGGCGGTGATCGATGTGGATCCAACCTGGACGTAGCTGAAGCCGCTCGCATCCTGGACATAGCCCCGGAACTGACCACCCTCGCCCGCTTGAACGAACACCCGATAGTGAATCTCGGCCGCCGTGAAATCGGTTCCGGATGGCAGAGAAATAACGAAGTGCGCCTGGGTCCCCGAAGACGAGTCCAGCGGCGCGGAGAGGCGCGCGCACCCGGGGCAGGTCTCGCCGCTTCCGCCGCTACCGGACACCCCGCCCGTTCCCGCCGTCCCACCCGTCCCCGTCGCGCCGCTAGTTCCCGCTGCGCCGGCGCCCCCCGCACCGCCAGCGCCCGCAGTACCGCCGCCACCCGCGGTGCCGCCGCTGCCCGCGGTGCCACCCGTGCCCCCGGTGAGGTCGCCGGCTTCGCCTCCGTCACCCATCCCGCCCTCGGCCCCCGTCCCTCCTGCCGCTGCAGCTCCGCCGGCTCCACCGTTGCCACCCGCGCTCGACCCGCCGGTCACGCCACCCGCTCCCGTAGCGCCCGATTTCCCGCCACTCGGAGAGCCGCCACTCGGAGAGCCGCCACTCGGAGAGCCGCCACTCGGAGTACCACCGCTTGGCGCACCGCCGTTCAGTCCGCCCGCGCGACCTCCTGAAGCTGCGCTGCCCGAAAACCCACCCGTGCCGACGAGGAGCGAGGCATCGTAGACGCTGCACGCCGCGAGAAGAAGAGCGGGTCCCAGCGCCACTCGAGCGGATCGTTCGCACCATGCAGGCTTCCGACGATGGCTCCCGCACGGCCTCGGAACGTGCCCTTGGGTGTTGGGGTTGATTGGCATCCGGGTCAGGTGTCCACCTTGGTGCGTCCGTGGCGCTAGAGCTTTTCGACCAGAGGTGGTGGGTTCAGTCGTTCGGCGCGGTACGCGCCGTAGCCCGAGCCGTCTCGCAGCGGGAGTCGGAGCTCGTGCACGATCGCGCCGTCGGTTCTGCGCACCTCGAAGACGCGCGTTTGCTCGCCGTCCTCGCGCGTGCCCGCGGTGACGAGGATGTTGCCGTTGGGAAGCCGATCAGCGTCGCCCCAGATCGGCGTGTACCACTCGTCCGTGTACCAGGGGTCAACCACGAACGTCCCCGGAAACTCCCACACGCGCGTGGCCGTCATCAGCGTTTCGTCGAGGCGATACTCGACGACGCGAGACCTGTCGTCAGGGCCGGGGTTGTTCGTGTATCCGCCGTTGTCGTAGATGACGATGGTGCCGTCGGCGTGGATCTCCGGGTCGTGCAGATCGGCGAAACCCGAGTCCGGTGGATCGAAGGTGAAGCTTCCTCCTTCACCGAGTGTCCATTGCACCGCCTGGTCCCCGCTGCGCTGCGCCTTGATCACGAGGCCCATGTTGCGGCAGCTCAGATAGAGAACGTCGCCGGGGACGTCCACGGTGACCGAATTGCCGTGGCACCAATCGGCGCTCGCCATCTCCTCCGGCACCAGGTGGTCGAAGATGTTCCAGCTCCAGACCACGTCGTGCGCCGGAGTGAACTCCTCCACGACCGTGCCCGTCAGGTCGTACTCGGTCGAACGGACACTGCGCAGGCCGAGGTAGTTGCCGTTCTCGAGCTTGTCGAGATGGTGCGACATGTTCGCGCTCTGCATCCCGGGCTGTGGCGGCCCCTGCCAGACCACGTTGCTAGCAAGGTCGACCTCCACGGCGGGTGCGGTCGAGACCGCTGAAACGAGCACGTGTCCGTTCTTGAGCAGACGCGTATCGATGTCCCCGAGCGAGTCACTCGTCGTACCGTCGATGAAGTACCAGACCGGGGTCCCGCCTTCGTCGTACATCACGATCACCGGTGCAGGTCGGTCTGCATGCGAGATGTTCATCAACGTCCAGCCGCCCTCGGTGGCGGTCGAGTCGATCGTGGCTAGCTCGGCCACCGGCAATCCATCCGGCAGCGCCCCGGTTTCGAAGCTCCCCAGGGCTTGAGCCGCGCCTGCGGCGCTGGTCGAGACGGCGCGAATGTCGTAGCTCGTCGCGGCGTGCATGCCGATGACGAGCACGCGATGCGCCGTTACTAGCTCGGGGTGCGCGATGCGAAACTGGAACCCGCCGACGCCGAACTCGACCGCGGACGAGGCGGGCACGTCCGTCGTCCAGCTTACGAAGCAGGAGATGGTGCTGTTCGGATTGGACTCGACGAGCAGCCCGGAGATGGTCGGTATGGTCGCACCCACGGCATCTCCCGCGCCGCCACCAGCACTTGCCCCCGCGCTTCCGCCCCCGGCCGGCGGAGCGCCCGCGACTCCGCCGGTGCCGGCTACTACCGCGCTGGTTCCGCTCGACCCACCCGCCTGAGCCACGCCGGAGGCCCCCGCGACCCCGCCACCGGTACCGGTTCCAGCTCCTGCAGCTCCCGTCGCACCCGCACCCCCTCCCGCCGCCGCTCCACCACTTGGGGCGCCGCCCTCACCGCAACTCACAAGTGACAGCGGGGCCACCGCGACCAGAGTCCGCAGCGACGCACCGAAGCAACCGGCGCGAGCCGGGCGGTAGCCGAGACCACGCACCCCGCGCTCGCTCGCGCCGGGCACTCAATCCTCCGGAAAGATCACGTCGATGGCCGGGACCGACACCCAGAAACGGAGGTCGTCGCACTGATGAGTCGTGCCGATCTGCGCGAGCGTCCAGTCGTAGGCGGCCTTGAAACGTTGGATGTCCGCGGTGTTGGGGTTCTGAAGGCCCGAGCTCCCGTTGCGGTGCCCGCCCCACCAGCGATCACCGAACATGGCGCGGCATTCCTTGAAGACGGTCGCGTCGAGCGCTCGGTCGCTGTTGAGCGCTGCGGCCGTTTGATATTGGCTTTGGCTCATCCCCTGATACGCGGGATGACATTGGCGAATCATGCCCCAGTTTTGCTTGCACACACCGGCGTTGAACGAGTCGTTCGTTTTGCCGTCGCCTAGGGTGTAGTTCGCGTCGAGCCTCTCGGTCTCCATCATGGCGGACGCCATCATCTCCGCGTTGCCGCCGGCAGCGAGCAACGCCTGCTTGTTCGCGGCGATGCCGGATACCTTGTAGCAGCCGCACTCCATCCCGCTCGGACACGCGAGCGAACTCGGACACGTTGCCGTCGTCGTGCTCGCGCACGTGCCGTTCACCAGGCCACCGCCACCGGCCTGGCCACTCCCCGCTGTGCCGCTGCCGCCCGTTCCGCCATTGCCGGCTTGCCCGCTGGAGCCGCCTTTTCCGGCTCCCCCGCCGGAGCCGCCTTGCCCGAAGCTCCCGCCTTGGCCGGAGCCGCTCTGGCCGCCGTTGCCCGTTCCGCCGCTCCCGCCCGACGTGACACCGCCCGTCCCGGCCGCGACGGAACCCCCTGTGCCACCCGTGAGTGATCCGCCCGTCGCGCCGACACCACCGGTCAGCGAACCTCCGGTGCCGCCGCTCGTGGAGCCGCCGGTTTGCGGTTCGCTGCCCGCAGTGCCAGCCGCCAGCACGCTACCGGCCGCGCCGCCGGCTCCAGCGGACGTGACGCCACCCTTGCCACCCGTCGTCGAACCTCCGGCGGAGGTGGCGCCGCCGAGGGACATGACACCGCCGGTCGTGCCAGCGCCGCTCCCACTCGTGCCGCCGTCGTCACCGGGCGGGAGCGTGGAGCTGTTGTCGACCGCGCACGCCGCTGCGATGCCGAGGGGCAAGAGCAGCGCCCACGACGACGTCGCGTGCAGTGCGCGAGCTCGAAGAGGGTGCGCCAAGCGATCCAAAAGCTAGCGCTACTTAACCGTTTCAGCAAAGGGTTTCTTGCTCAATTTCAACAAGCTACGGGTGATGAAGCGGGGCGCCGCGTCGCAACAGGGAACGCCGTCGAAATGTTTTCGTCCGCGCGGAAGAGCGGAGTCTTGGGGGTGCCAGAGTCTTTGCGCTTCTTGCGCGGCGGGCGCCGTGCGAGAACGGTCACTACCTCGAGACGAGTTTTTTCATGAAGCAGCCGATACTCTTGACGGGCGCCATCGCGGTTTCACTCATTGCCGCCCCCGGCTGCAATAGCTCGGCTCCCGAGAGTGGCGGACACTCAGCAGCCGGCTCGACGAGCGCGGCGGGCGCAGGCGTAAGCATGAGCGGCATGAGCGGCATGGGCGCGGTCGCCTCCGGCGGGACGGGGACGGGGGGCACCTCGGCCGGTGCCGGCAGCGGCGGTTTGAGCTCGGGCGGCGCGGGTCCCGGTGGTGGCGCATCGGGAAGCGGTATCGTCGGCGGCACCGATGCGGGCGGCGGCGTCTCCGGCAGCGCCGCTACAGCTGGCGTCGCTGCGGGTGGCGTCGGATTGGGTGGGGGCGGGATTGGTGGTGGCGATTCGGGCAACGCGGGGGTTGCGGCAGGTGGTTCAGCCGGTTCGCCCGCGGGTGGCGGTGGCTCGGGCGGAGCCACGGCGGGCAGCGCGGGTAGCGGCGGCGCCCAGCCAGCGCTCTGTCCCTCGACGGCCGTGCTCTGTGACGGCTTCGAAGACGGGAACCTGGCCAAGTGGGAGCAAGACCTGGATGGGGGTTCGCTCACGATCAGCAGCGCCTTGGCCGCGAACGGGAGCTCAGCGCTGCTGGTCAATGTGCCGGTGTCGAGAGCCGGCGGCTACCTCCGCTTGACGGGTGCCCCGCTCTTCCCTCTGCCGAACAAGGTCATCTGGGGCCGCGCGATGGTGCGCTACGAGGGATCAGTGCCCCCTCAGCACACGGACATCGTCCGCGCCGCCAATTCGGCAAGCACCGTCCCGTTCTACAACCTTGGCTCGCAGACGGATGGGTACCCGGATGGCATCATCGGCGTCCCCAGCATCCTCCTCAACTACTACGTCAACTGGCCCGACGAGGACTGCTGGGCGCGCCCCAACCCCACCTATGAAATACCGCCTGACACTTGGATGTGTTGGGAGTGGGGCTTCGACGGCAACACCGACGAGATCCAGTTCTACATCGACGGCGCATTGGAACGCCGGGTCGACCAGCGCGGCGATGGCTGCCTCGAAGGGGATCACGTCTGGGACGCGCCGGAGTTTGGCTCGTTCCAGATCGGAGCTCTCATCAACCAAAACGGCGCCACGCAAGTTCAGAAGATCTGGATCGACGACGTCGCCGTCGGTACCGACGCGCGCCTGGGCTGCCCTCCCGAGTGATGTCGAATTCGCGCGCACGGGCGCGCTCGGGCGATCAGCGTGATTTTCCTGGAGGACTAACGCGGGACGGGGCTTTGGTGCTTCGCGTGCGTCGGCGATAGGCCGCGGGGCTCTGCTCGTTGATGCGGCGGAACACGCGCGAGAAGTGGAACGGGTCGGGGAAACCGACCTCACGTGCGATGCGTTTCACGGGCAGATCGGTGGTGTCGAGGAGCTGGGCGGCGCGGTGCATGCGCATCCGCGTCAGGTACTCCTTCGGCGGATACCCGGTAGAGGCTCGCACGAGCTCCGAGTAGTGAGACGCCGAAAGCCCCGCAAGCGACGCCAGGGCCGTGACGTCGTGGGGCGCGGCCAGGTGGGCCCGGAGGTGTTCGAGGCTCCCGCGCACGCGATCGATGGCCGTCGGCTCATCGCTGGGGGCCGCCTTTCTCAGCCGGATCATCACGCCCATGAGGTGGCCGAGCACCTGGGAAGCGTAGAGCAGGCACTGCTCGGAGTAGTCGTCCTCGAGCGCTTCGCGGACCTCGTCGAACAACGCTTCCAGTTCGAGAGAGCGACCGAGGTGAACGACGGGGGACGTAGCGCCGTCGCAAAGGTGGCCGAGCAAGAGCGGGACGGAGCGCCCCATCGCGTGAAACCAGTGGAGGGTCCAGGGCTGGGTCGGGTCGGTGCCGTAGGCGTGGGGCTCCCCCGCGGGGATCACCATCAGATCTCCCGGACGCACTGGGTGGCGTTGTCCGGCGACCGAGCACCAACCACTACCCGCGATGCAGTAGTTGAAGATCGTGCTGTCGATGCCTTGCTCCCGCGCGATGCCATGACCCTTGGCCCGGGGAAAGAAGCCGACGTGGCTCGGGAATAGGGGAGCGAGCAGGGGATGGTCCAGGGCGCGGCGGCGGACGGGTTCCGGAAGCGTGATCCAGAAGCGCGGAAGGTCGCGGTGGTGGTGGCGGTGGCCCCGAGCTTCGTTTGGCGTGGTTTTGTCCATTCGCGACGCCGTAGTGGTGTCTTGGAAGCTAGATATACGGTAGCGCGACCAGCTCTAGCAGCGAAATATCCAGGTCAGGTCGGCGCCCCATCCATTCCGCGAGAGCGAGGGCGCTGGTAGGCGAACTTGATGTTCGGTTGCCTCCGCCTGACGCGAGTGTTCGGAGTCGGTCTCGCAGTCCTCGGTTGCTCCGCGGAGCCGCCCGCCGCCCCACCTTCCACACCCCTGCCGGCGCTGCCGCTCCGCACCGAGTCACGCTGGGTGGTGGACGCTCATGGAGAGCGCTTCAAGCTCGCCGGCGTGAACTGGTACGGCGCGGAATCAGCCACGCTGGTTCCAGACGGGTTGGCGCTGCGCCATCGCTCAGACCTCGCCAAGCTGGTGCATACGCTCGGCTTCAACTCCGTGCGCATTCCGTGGTGCAACGAGCTCGTCGCAACGAACCCGGTGGTGGACGAGGCGCGCGTCGCGAAGAACCCGGATCTGATCGGCAAGACGGCGCTCGAGGTCCTGGACGCCGTGATCGAGGCGCTCGCGAAGCAGGGGCTCGTCGTCGTCCTCGACAACCACCGGAGCCGAGGCGACTGGTGCTGCGACATCCCTCACGGCGACGGTCTCTGGTACACGGTGGAGTATCCGGAATCCGACTTCGTCGCGCACTGGCTGGAGATGGTGGAACGTTACCGGGGCGAGCCAGCGGTCGTCGGCGTGGATCTCAGAAACGAGCTTCGTGGCCAGCTGATCGCCGGCGCACCCGAAAGCTGCGCGGGCAATTGCGTCGAGCCGACTACCGAGGTGCCGGCGCCGGAGTGCGCCTGCGAGTGGGCGTCCTGGGGCGACACGACCGGCTACAACCGCGACTGGACGGTGGTCGCAGAGCAGCTAGGGAGCGCGATCCTCGCCATCAATCCCGACCTGCTGGTGATGGTCGAGGGGCCGCATTGGGCGTCCTGGCTCGGCGCGGGTTACCGCCACCTCCGGCTCGATGTGCCCCAGAAACTCGTCTACTCCGCGCACAACTACAAGATGTCGCAGACGTTCACCGACTGCGCGACCTTGAAGACGGAGCTCGAGGGTCGCTTCGGCTTCGTCGTGAACGAGGGGCTCGGCTACACGACGCCGCTCTGGATCGGAGAGTTCGGCATCGAGCACGCGGGCACCGACAACCCCTGGTGGCAGTGCTTCACCGAATACCTCGCGGAGAAGGATCTGGACTGGGCGTACTGGCCGCTGAACGGCACGCAGGGTCCCGGCTACGGGCGCACCGACGGCGCCGAGGAGGGCTACGGCGTCCTGAACGTCGGCTGGGACGGCCCCGCGAATGGCGTGCATGTCGCGGAGCTCCAGGCGCTCAGCGCTCCGACGACGGGGCCGTAGCCCGAAGCTACGGAATCGACATCAGGTCGCCGTCCTGCCACCGGGTTGCGTCGAACGTGAACTTCTCGTCGAACATTCCGGCGGTGGACACCGAGCTCATCCCCAAGAGGTACTTCTGGATGAACGCATTCTGGGTCGTGGTCCATTGGGTGCCGCCCGACTCGCAATGGCCGCCGTTGTACTGCGTGAAGCCGATACCGTCGGGCGTGCCGAGCGCTTCGTAGATGAGCTTCGTGTACTTGAGCGTCGTGTAGACGCAGACCGGGCAGTTCCAGCTGTCGTTGGTTCCCTCGCGCACGAGCAGCGGGCGCGGCCAGGCGAGCGCGAGCACTTCGTGCTGATCGATCGGCAATTTGTTCACGTTGTTGCCGAATTGACCGAAGGGCTCCCCCATCCAGGTGGTCTCGTCGAAGATCTGGTCGGCGGTCTGCACGCTGCCCGTCTGTGCATCGGCGATGCGCCACCCGCTCGTCGTGCCCGAGCCGGGCGACTGCATCGCGATCATGGCCATCCGCTGGTCGAAGAGCGCCATCGTGGCGGCGGTCTTGCCGTTGCGTGAACAACCGAGACCGTAGAACTTCCTCGTATCGATCTTGTGCCCCGTTGTCTTCTCGAGCCCGTCGATGATGCGGCTTGCTGCCCACGCCCACGCCATCAGGCTGCCCGTGTCCGTAGAGCCCGGGTGAAAATCGTAGAATTTCCCGCGCGCGCCGCGACCGCTGCCCGCCGCCGCGACGTTGCTCGTGAGCCAGCTCAACCCGGTCGCGATCGACGCGACACCCGACGGGGCCCCACCCGCGTCGACGTTGAACATCGCGGGGAACGGACCGTCGCCGCTCGGTGTCGTGATGTTGACCGAAAGCGTCCAGCTGCGACCGCCGCTCTCCATGTTCACGGTCAAGGTGCCGCCGCTGAACGTGGCTTCCAGGCTTTCCGGCGGCGGAGGCTTCGGCCCGTAGATGAACGCCTGCGCGAGCTGGCTGATCTCCTTCTGACGGCACACCCAGTCGTCCTTCGTCATCACCTTCGAGCCGTCGAGGAACGTGAACGGGTCCGGCATTTTCTCGTTCGTGGGCAGCGCCTGGAACGTCGGAGTGGTGAATGTTCGCGCGCAAGCGCTGCCGGGCAGCTCGCCCGAGGGACCGGGCGTGCCGGCAACGCCACCACCACCGGCATCAGCCCCGCCGGTTCCGCCCACGGGAACTCCCGCCATCCCGCCGATAGGCGGCGCCCCACCGCTCGTTGCTCCCCCGTACTGACCTGCACTCCCGCCGACCGGTGCGCTCCCGCCCTCGCCCGCGCCCGCGGAGCCAGCAGTCGCGCCACCCGCTCCACCACCAGCGACCGCAGCGCTTCCACCGGTTCCCGCCGATCCGCCGCTCGTTCCCCCAGTTCCGCTCGTTCCCCCAATGCCTGCCACGGACATCGCACCACCGGTCGAGGTCATGCCACCGCCGGTCGTCCCTGCCGTCGGGAGGCCGCCGCCCGTGCCGCTCGTTGGTCCCTGCCCCGCCGCTTCGGGACTCGGCCCTTCCTCTCCAGAGCTACAGGCCGCTAGGCACAGCGCGAGGGTGAGCACACAACCGAGGCACGAGCGGTTCATGCACCATCATGCCCGCCACTAATGAGAAATATCTGCCGATTTTTGAGAGACAGGCGCGGCGACGTCCGTTGTTGTCAGATCCCAACATCAAGGGGTGTGATCGTTCACATTCCTGCGGTGCTCCTGGTCACGGCTCGAGCGTGAACGTGAGGGTTCCGTAGCCGAGCTGATCGTAGCCGCCGCTGTTCGGACCGTAGTCTCCACCGCCGCCTTCCGGGCGGACTTGTTCGGCGAATTGGGTCGTGTACGGCGCCGAAAGGCCCCGGCGCACCACGTAGTGGTTGTAGACGAGCTCCCAGATCGGTCTCACGTTGCCGCGGCTCGCTTCCGAGATCACGGTCTGATTGACGTTGTCGCAGTTGTCGTACGCTAGATACGGAACCGTGTTTCCGAGGTTGTAGCTGGCGACATACTCGGCTCCGGCGAGGAAGCGGTTCTCGGAGTAACCATAGAGATCGTCGCCCTGCTTGTAGGCCATCTCACAGATCGGCCCCATGAGCCCGATCCCGAGCACGTTGTGCCCCTGGTCGCGCCCGCTTTCTTGCCACTGTCCGAGATTGCCCGGGTGCACGTAGTAGACGGCGTTCTCGATCGAGCCGTTGCCCGCTCCGTTCTTGAAGTACTCGATGGCTTCGTCGTAGATCGCGCGGTCGTCCACCAGCACGCCGATCGCGAGGATCGAGGCCATGTTGCTGAGGTCCCAGTTCGCCCAGTAGTGGCTGATGCATGCGTCGTTGTGCCGCACGAGAAAGTCGTGGTTCATCGGGTAGAACACGGTGAGCATCATGGTCTTGAAACGCTCGAAGTCGGCGGCAGGCCAGCCCGAATAGGTGCGCATGATCTCGGCGGCATTGGCCATCTCGTAGCCGTAAAAACCTGCAGCCAAGAAGCGGTCCGAAGTGCCGGCGATTTCCGTCAGGACGGCGGACCACGCATCGAGAATTTCGACCGATTTGTCCGCGTACGCCGCGTCTCCCGAAATCTTCCAGCGTAGTGCCGTGGCGTAAGCCGCAGCGGCGTCGTTGAAGAGCTGCGCGTAATTCTCGGGGTGCGTGCCGTCGGCACCTCGGTAGACGATGGCGGCCGGCCTCGGCGCATAGCCGAGCGAGGAGTGGCTGTTCGCAACGAGACGCTCGAAGCCGGAGAGCCAGGGCTCAGCTTGCGCGTCGACTTTCGACTTCATGCGAGCGAAGTCTTCGTCCGAGTGGAGCAGGCCCGGGTGGACGAAGCCTCCCGCTTTTCCGCCGGCCCCAGCCTGCCCGCCGCTGCCTGCTGAAACTCCGCCCGCGCCGCTGCCTGCTGAAGCTCCGCCCGCACCGCTGTCCGCTGAAGCTCCGCCGTTGTCCGCGCCCGCTGAAGCTCCGCCGTTGCCGGCGCCGCTCCCTCCCGGCGAACCGCCGGCGCCACCGGAAACAGCCGGCACGCCCCCGCCGCCACCGTCGCCGCCAACGGCGCCCGAAGCGCCGCCTGGCCCTACTCCGGAGCCGCCCACGGAAGGTCCCATGCCGCCGAGATTCAGACCGCCGTCACCGCCCACACCCCCCGCGGTTCCGCCCGAGGAGTCACTTCCGCCCGGCGAGCCCGCACCCGCGCTACCCGGCGTCGTCGCTTCGTTGCCGCAAGCCGCGGCTGCGAGCGCGATCACGGAGGCCCTCAGGAAGGACAGCGTGGGCATTTCTCTCATTTCTGCCAGTCTCACCCCATTGTTGCGAAGGCTCGGCGCTTGTCACGCTCGGAGCGGGCCTTTTTTGTCGGCCTCTGTTCGGCACGCCACTTCCTATTTTCGCACAGCTGCTCCTTTCCCCCTGCGCTGCAAACGCTGGGGCCTTGCTGGCTCCGGACTCAGGGGAGGGCGACGGTGCGACTGCGTTGCCTAGAACGCCTCGGACACGCTGAAGTAGAACATGCCGTCTTCGTTGCCTCGACCGTAGTCGACGCGCATGACGAGGCGCTGCTTCGGGTGGAGCATGTAGCGGGCGCCGAGGCCGTAGCTCGGAAGCACGGTGCCATTGAGAAGCTCGTTGAAGTTTGCCGTGGTCGATCCGATGCCGGCAAAGACGACGGCGCCGAATCCCTTCCAGAAGTACCAGCGGAGCTCGCTCTGCGCCGCCATGAACAGGTGGTCGCGGTAACGGCCGGTGGCGTAGCCGCGAAGGTCGGCGCCCTTGCCGATCGTCGGCAAGAGGTGCGCGGGCGTTCCGCTGCTCGCCACTTGAAAGAAACCGCGAAAGGCGAGAACGAGCTCGTCCTCGTGGAGGTCGTGGTACGAGTTGTACGCGATGTCGGCGACGGAGTAGTCCGTCGTGCCGCCGAACGCGGTGTTGAAAAAGATGGTATTCAGCGGGACGTAGAAACCGTTCGTCGCACTGAAACGGTTGTTGCGCGAGTCGAATTCCGCGACCGCGCCGAGGCCCGAGTTTCGGAAAGCCTTCTCAATGGGGAGGTAGCTCTTGATCGCCTCGGGCGCCTCGGCTGGCGCCTCGAGCACGGCCTCCGTCGCGGAGAATTGGTACTTTCCGCCGAGGTAGAGCCGGTTCCAAACGCGGCGCAGGTACTTGGTCATCGCGAAAACGCCGGTCGTCCCGAGCGGAAACGTAACCCCCGCTTCGGTCGCCTCGCCCGTGCCGTAGAAATCCGAGTTGAAGTGCCCGCCGCCGACCACCAGCGTCGCCCGATTGTCGTCGCGTGCCCAAAAGACCTGCTGCCCCACCATGGCAAACCAGCTCTTGTTCGAAGAGATCATGCCGCCGGCGATCGTCGATGACGGAGGTGATTGTGTGTCGCTGGCGTCGAGCGGGTACGTGAGCATCGCCATCGCGCCGAGCGCAAAGTCGAGCTGAGGGTTGTAGATCGGGATCGGTATGCCGATGAACTTCGGGCTCGTGTCGACTGGTTCCGAGGCTTCGGGAACGTCGCTCGCCGCGTCGGTGTTTCCGTCCGCGCTCGTTTCGCGCTTGTCACCGGCCTTCGTCTTCGGAATCGGGGCGCTGATGTTTTGCGGTGGCGTCTGAGCGTTGGCGTCCTGCGCCCAGAGCGTGGCGAGGCAGGCGCCGAACCAAACCCGCACGCAAAGGGAGTACGCCACCGGATCAGCTCCTCGTGGGCTGACGATAGCCGGGCGCCGCCGCTTGGGGGGGGGCGCGCGATGAAGCCTCACTAAAACGCTTTAGCACGGCCGAAATGCGCGAGCGCGGCCGGGCACCCTTGCTAGACTCCGGGCCGTGTTGGTTTCGCGCCGTGCTGTCGTGGGGGTGGTGTTGTCGTTCGCCCTTTCGTGTACTAGCGGTGAGGAACCCGCCAACGACGGCATGAGTGGCAACGCTGGAACGGGAGGCGCCGGGGCGATCGCCGGTCTGGGAGGTGACGGTGTCGGTGGTGCAACGAGCGGAGGCGCCGGGCAGGCCAATGCCGGAGGCGTGGCTGGAGGGGGAGGTTCCTCGGGTGGACTGACGACGGGAGGTGCGGCCGGTCAGGGTGGCACGGCGGGTGTGTCGAGCGGGGGCGCCGGGACTTCGAGCGGCGGTACGGCCGGAGACTCGGGGGGCGGCGCCGGCGCGGGTGGCACAAACGCGGGTGCGGGCAGTAGCGCGGGCACGTCGGGTGGTGGTGGCGCGACTGCGGGGATCGGAGGCGGGGGCACGAGCTCGGGTGGTACGGCCGGGGCGGCAGCGGGGAGCAGTGGCAGCGCAGGAGGCACGGGCATGCCGGGCGTGCGCATCGTCGGTCGCGCGGCAGCGAGCGGGCAGAGTCAGCGCTTCGGCTGGCCGGGCGTGCAGATCCGCGCGCGCTTCTCGGGCACGCAGGCATCCATCCAGCTGAACGACGCCGGCTACCAGAATGCGTTCGAGGTCGTGGTCGACGGTGGCACGCCGACGAAGTTCCGCACCATGAACGGGCAGAGCAGCTACTCCCTCGCCACGGGTCTCGCGGCAGGCGACCACGAGGTCGTCGTGTGGCGATCGACCGAGGTGTTCGACAGCGGCGTCACGGAATTCGTCGCCATCGACGGCTTCAGCAGCGGCGGAACCTTGCTCGCTCCTCCGGCGGCGCCGGATCGCCGCATCGAGGTCATTGGGGACTCGATCTCGGTCGGCGCGGGCCTGGAAGGCGGCGGTTCGGGATGCGCTGCGGACAAGAACAGCACCGACAACTACTTCGCGTACGGGTCCATCGCAGCGCGCTCCGTCAACGCGGACATCGTGACCGTCGCGTACTCCGGCATCGGTGTGTACCGGAGCTACAACGCGAACGACCCGACGATGCCGGCGCGCTACGACCGCACGCTACCGGCGGACGCGAACGCCACCTGGGATTTTTCGAAGTACCAGCCGCACGTCGTCGTCATCAACCTGGGCACGAACGACTTCGGCGCCGGTGATCCCGGGCAACCCTACGTGACCGCGTACACGAGCTTCGTGGCGCACGTGCGCTCCGAGGTGCCCGGCGCGCACCTCATCCTGATTGCGATGTACGGCAACCAGGAGGCGGCCGTCGGCCAGGTGGTGACCGCAGTGAAGAACGGCGGCGACCAGAACATCGAGCAGCTGAACTTCAACTCCGTGCAGAACAACCTGGGCTGCGCCCAGCACCCGAACGCTGCCGCTCATCAGGCGATGGGCGCCTCGCTCACGACGCGCATCAAAGCTGCGATGGGCTGGTGACCCTACGAGAGCGAGTGGCGAAGGACGTCTTCGAGTGACCGAGGGGGGCGGCCCGCGAGGCGCTCGACGTCGCTGGTCGTCACATCAAAGCCGCCTCTCGCCCACATGTCCTGGATACCGAGCACGGCAAGTCCACCAGCAGGTCAACGGAACGGTACTCTCTCGCGAAATGGAACCTCAAACCCCGCAGGATGGCGTGGAGGACCCGCTTCAGGCGATTTCGAGCGTTTCGGTCCGTTCCTCCGCGTTTCGGATCCTTGAAATAACTTAGCAACCCCAACCGAGGCGTTTCCCGAGCGTTCCATCCGTTACGCCTTGGTGGGGAGGGGAAGGGGGAGGGGGAGGGAGACCAGCGCGTCTCGGGCTAGGGATCGCCGCGCCTATTCCACGGGCAGCCCTTCCATCGCGAAGAAGTCCGTCGTTACGCGGACGCGAAGTCTATCGGGCGTGCCCTGTCGGGATTCCGCGGAGAAGAGCACGGTAGGGACAGTCTTCGGAGTTGCTTGGCGAAGCCGAACACGCGCCGATTCTCTTCGACCTTCATTCCTGAGAACGCGAGTGTGTCGGTTTCAGCGCGGTTCGAGAAACAGCGTGCACACTTGCGTGCCTCGGGCTGGAGAATCTCCGCTGCAACGGCGCGGCACACGGCTTGCTGATTGCACCGCCATCGACTCGTCGGAGACCGGCGACAGGAGGCGCAGATGTCATTCCCCAGCCGTTGGCTCATTGCCACCTTGGCCCTGTCCAGCACTGCCGTCACCCATTGCGCGGGGCGGAGCGTGGATCTTCCCGCGGACCAGAACCAGGGAGCCGGAGCGCCTGGTGCAGGCCGCCCTTCAGCGGATGCCGGTGTGCCTTCCGGGGGCGCAGGGCGCGGCGGCGCTGGTGGTGGCCGGGGGGGTGAACCTGCAGTAGCCGGCACGAACGAGGCGGGTCCCGGAGGGGAAACCAGTCATGATGGCGGGGCGCCCGCGTCGGAAGGGGGCGCTGGTGGTGAGCCGCCAGCGTGCGACGGCGGGCACCTGGGCGACGCGGGCACATGCCCCGAGCCTCCGCTGGAAACGTGCGGCAACGGACGAGTCGACCCCGGTGAACAGTGCGACGATGCAAACCGGGAGACCGTGGACGGGTGCAGCGCCGAGTGCACGATCGAGCCCGGGTTCGACTGCACCAGCCTCGACTGCACCACGCTGTCTGGCTTTTGCGCGCTACGCGTGCCGGCGGTATTTCGCGACTTCAACGCGCACGACGAGCCGGGGGGCCATCCCGACTTTCAGCCTGGATACAATAGCGAAGTGATCCAGGGCCTCCTTTCGCCAGTGCTCGACGCCGTGGGGAAGCCGACGCTCGCGGGCGGAGCGTCCATCGCGCTCGGATTTCTGCACGGTGCGGCTGAGTTTGCGCAATGGTACCGGGACGCGCCGGGTGTCAACGCGACGATTCGAGGCGAGGTCGTGCTCTGGGACGACGGGACCGGCCGGTACGTGAACCGCTGGGGGGCAAACGGCGAATCATGGGAAACCCTGGGCACGCCGTACGAGGGCAATCCCCTGTTCTTTCCCGTCGATGCGATCGAAGGAGCTCTCGAGGGAAACCGCTACCCGGCGAAGGTGCCGGAGCAATACGGCTGGAACGGCTGGGCGTGGGAGGCCGACGTGGCAACGAGTCTCGGAGTCTCGACGCCCATCCCGACTGCCACCGCCCCGTTCCCATCCGATACCCACAACTTCGCCTTCACCTCGGAGCTCCGATACGAGTTCCGGTACGACGCGAGCACGCCCATCGTGCTGGAGATCACCGGTGACGACGATATCTGGGTGTTCCTGAATGGTCGTCTCGTCATCGACATCGGAGGCTGGCACGTTCCGTTGCCCGGCGCGGCAACCATCGCCGGCGGCTTCGTCACCACTACCGCCCCGAATGTCGGAGCACCAATTCCCGTAGAGACCCTGGGTCTGGTGGACGGCGGCGTCTACGAGATCACCATCCTCCACGCCGAGCGCGAGCGCGACGGATCGACGTTTCGGCTCGTATTCTCGGGGATCGACGTGGCGGGAACGAGCTGCTTGCCGAGGGAGTAGTTCACGCTTTCGGCACGGTTCTTGGATACTTTCGCGTCGTGATTCCCATGGCACTTCTCGCCGACCTTTCGAGCATGGGAACCGAACAGTACTTCATCCCGGAACCCGACCCCATCGTATGGTCAGCCCACGGGACAGCTGGAGCGGGCATCGCATCCAACGACAACGCGTCCTTCAGGCTCGGTGGGGAGGGTGAGTTCTGGGTGGGCGAGCGCTGGGGCCTCGGCGTCTCGGGCGGCGTGTTCGATGCCTCATCGGGAGGTCTTGGCGGAACGAGCCATGCGGCATCCTTCGGGGGCCCCATTGTCGCTTTCCGCAGTGCCTCGAGCGGAACGATCGCCACGGCGGGAGTGAGTGCCGGTCTGAGTCGTCAGATCGTCGTCGATGACGAGCGCGGTTTCTGCCTCGATTCGTGCCCAAGCGACGACGACATCACGAGAACGGTATCGCTCGGCGGATACGCCGGCATTGGCTTGAGCTTGCTTGCGCACTGGGGCCCCTTCGAGATCGGTCCTGTGCTGCAGCTCGACGTCGTGCTCGCCAAACGGCGCATGTTGGTGGGGACGCTGAACCTCGCGCTTGGGGCCGCACTCTAGAGGTACCCCAACCGCCCCCACCGTTGTTGCGCGCGATTGTGACGACTCTGCCGTACCGCCCCTCTTGATGAGTTCTTCAATTCATTGAAGGTGTGCAGTGTTTGGCACAGGCATGCGCACCGTTGCAAAAGCCGCCCTGCGCGTCGTACCGGGCGCAACGTCGGCCTTTGTCGCACCAGTACGCGTTCAGCTGTCCAATGCGAGCGTCTGGCACCGCAATTGCACACCCGAGCGCCATGCGAACCGTGTTCCCCGCGGTGCTCCTTTCGTTGTCGCTGGTGACCGCTTTTGCCGCGCGTGTTACGGCCGCGCCCACCGACAGCCAAGCGGTGCGATTAGAACATCCTCCGCCGTGGTCCTTTGGGCTCGATTTGGCCGCGGGCATGCCCCTTGCGACCGCGGACGAGCGGCTCCTCGTCGCTCAGGGGTACGGCGGTGCACGGGTCGCCGCCATGGTCTCTGCGGCCCGCCGCGTCGTGCAGCCTCTGCACGCCGGCGTCGTCGGCCTTGCGGGGTTTCGGACGATCCGGTCCACGGCCAACGGCGGCGCGACGTACCAGGAGCGATTTGGGGCGATGGGGCTAGAGCTCCCGGTCATTTGGATGCTGCCCGCCCGCACGCGAAGGCCGTTGCCGTGGATGGAGATCGCGCTCGTGCCCTGGGGCGGGGTCGGTGGAGGGACTGCAAGCTTCCATGGCCGTGACGCGTGGCAGCCCGCCGCAGCGTTCGGAGCCAGCACGAGCATCACCTTTCGTTCGCGTCAGGCCGGCGTAGGCGGTGCATTGGGCGCGTACTCACTGCGCTTGCGGCCGGCCGGAGGTGCCGTCCCGGAACGTGAGATGGGCATGGTGTACCTGTCGGTGCGCGGAGTGTTTCATGCTGGGTAGCCTGCGGACCTTTCTGGTCCTGCTCGGCCTCTCGTCTTCCGCCTGCATCGGTTTCGAGGAGCTGGAGGCAGACAGCGGAGCCCGTTCGCCTGGGCGGTGGATGGACATGCTGTGCATCGCCAACGCGTACGAGCTCGAGGGCGCAGCAGCACGCACTACGGGACTCACTGCGGATTCGTGCGGTTTCGTGCTCGGTCCAGGCTTCGGCCGCGTCACGTTCTGGGTCGAGCGGGAGTCGCTTTCGGACTCGTTTCACGCGCTCGTGGCAGAAGTCGTTGGAAGCGAGATCCGGGACCCGGAATGGGTACCCCTGGTCCCACCGTCCTTGGGCCCTGGGCCCGGCGCTTTCGATTCGGATCCTTCGACTAGCCCCTCGGCTGAGCCTGTCGTGACGGTGTCAACGACCGCTTCCAAAGTCATCGTGATCGACCTCGAGAGGACCCGCGATGTCAACGCCCCGCTCTGATAGGGCTACAGGGGCGACTGAGGGGAGGATAGCGATCGGCTGGGCGATACTCCTTACGGCGTGCACCGCAAGAACGGAGGCGCCCCTGTGCGGCCCGGGAACCGCTCTCTCCGGCGACCACTGCGTGGGAGCACCGGAAACGGATCCACTGCTCATCGATGACTTCGAGGACGGCGATACGATCCCGGCTGCCGCTCAGTTTGCGCCATGGCAGTGCTACTCGTTCAATCCGGGGCTTCAGCCGGTCAGTTGCGGGTTGGCCTCGCCCGGCGCGGACAGCAACTTCGGTCAGTACATCCGATTCCGGTTGATGGACCCTATCGACGGAGTACCGAACGCAACGGGCGCGGGACTTCGGACGGTCGTCGCGGCAGGCACCGTCGACCTCCGCGCTCACGAGAAATTCGTGTCTCGTGTCGCTCTCCTTTCCGACGACCCCGCGTTGCCTGCCCTTCCAGCTGAAACCGCCGTGCTCGTTCGCTTTGGCTGCAGCCAGAGCATCGGGTACTTCAATGCGGAAATCACGGTATCCGCCTCCTGGTCGACGGTCGTGGTTCCCATGAGCGGCGTGCCTGACGCGTGCGCTGCGGTCGTGGATGGAGTGGATTATCAGATCCTGCCAGCTCTATCCGATGGGCAAGAGACTGCCGGGGTACTGTGGATCGACAACGTGTTCCTCCAGTAGGTCTACCACCCCGGCGCGCAGCGCCTTCCCGTGGATCGTGCAGCTGTGCACGTTCGTGCTCGGGTGAGCCAAGTCGGTGCCATGACCCACCGAGACCGGACGCTCGAATGCCAGCGCGTTGCTGACGAATCGGAAGCGAGTTGCACTGGCACGTTCGTTGCTCGCTCGTGGGTTCCGAAGCGGAGGAATCATGTTCAAGCTCATCTCGTTGGTAGGGTTGAATACGGTGGTACTTGCGGCAGGGTGCGGAGGGACGAACGACGGCACCAGTGCGGCCTCGCGGGAGTCGTTCGAGCTTCGAGCCCTGACCTTCAACACCGCTCTGGCGCCGAATTTCGAGCCACTTGCGACGGAGCGGACGCCGTACGTCGTTGACGCACTGGCGGGCTTGGCACCCGATCTGGACCTGCTCTGCGCACAGGAGCTCTGGCAAGTTAGCGACGCGGAGGCACTCGAGCAGGCGTTGGCCACAGACCTGCCGAACGCCCTTCGGCCAGACCCCTTGCCGGGGAGCGGCGCTTGCTCTGGAGGCGAGCTCGCGTCCGTCGGCGGCTGCCTGCAGTCGATGTGTGGGACCACGGAGGGGGTGGAGCTCACCGCGTGCGCCCAGCAAGCATGCGGAACCGAAATAGGAGGGCTCAACGGCGGCTGTCTAGGCTGCATTCTCGACTCGCTGGGCGAACCTCTCGAGACCTGCCTCGGGGACGGTTCGGAGGAGAATGACCCGGCGATCTTTGGCGGTGCCTATGACGTGGCGCTGTTCAGTCGCTTTCCGCTCGATGAGGTGGACGTGCTCCCGCTCGACGCGTACTTTGTTCGCGCCGCCGCCCTCTACGCCAAGGTCACGGTCCCAGGCCTGGGCCCGGTGCATGCGTTCTGTACGCACCTCGGCTCGCCGCTCGGTGTGATCCCGTACACGGGGCCGCACGACTCCTGGGACGGCGAGCACGGCGCTCAAGTCGAGATGCTCTCCGAGTTCGTGCAGAGCAAGGCGAGCGACGGCTTGCCCATCATCGTGCTGGGCGATCTGAACATGGGTCCTCCCGTCGCCAGTTCCGTCGCGCTGCTGGAAGAGCAGTATCGGGAGCTCCTCCGAGGAGGTCTGTTCAATCCGTATGCGGAGCGACCAGACGCGCTCTGCACCGACTGCTCCGACAACACCTTTCATGCGTCGAGCGCAGACTACGAGGACACGCTGATCGACCATGTGCTTACGGCAGGTTTTCCAGAGCACACGCCCGCCGTATCCCGCGTCCTTGACGCTCCTGTCAGCCTGGGGGACTTCGAGTACAACCTCTCCGACCACTACGGCGTCCGCATCGAGATCGGTCACGATTAGTGCCCAGGGCGTGGCTGCCCAGGTTGACCCTCGGATTGCTCGCGTGGCTGGGTGCTGACCTGGTCAGTGCGGCGCCGGCGGGGCCCCCGGCAGGGCCCCCCGCAGGTCTCGACGCACGCCACCCGCTACATCCAAGCGACCTCGAACGAAAGCATCAGGGAGCGTATTTTACCGCGCTCCCTCTGGCGGACCACGATCCCAACACGGGCTTCGGCTTCGGGGCAAGAGGCTACTACTACGAGAACGGCAACCGGGCCGACCCCCTGTTCGCCTACACGCCGTACTTCCTCCGACTGTTTCTTCAGGCCTACGCAACGACGGGGGGCCTTCAGTTCCATTGGTTCGACGTCGACGTTCCGAGCATCGATCGCGGGCCGTTTCGCTTTCGCGCTCAAATTATCTTCAACAGGAATCTCGACGAGCACTATTTCGGAACGGGAACCCGGACCCTCGCCCCCCTCCGCTACCCGGGGACGGTGCGCAGGTTCAAGAGGTTTGACGACTACCAGCGTGCTCTCAACCAGATCGAGAACGGACAGACTCGCTCTCGCTATGACAGCTACGACTTGCTCCAGCCCGCCGTGCTCGTCGGTTTGGAGCGCTCGATGCTCTACGGCATCCTGCGTCCGCTCATCGGAGTCGGCCTCAGTTACACCCGAATCCGCGACTACTCGGGCGAGCGAGTCAGTGTGCCCGGGACCGATGCCCGAGCCACGATGGGGCCCACCCGCCTCTCCGAGGACTGCATCTGGGGCTCGATCGTCGGCTGCGACGGTGGCTTCAACAACTTCCTCCGCCTTGGGATGTCGCTAGATACGCGCGACTACGAGCCCGACCCAAACCAAGGCGTCTACGTCGATCTCGCGTTCGACTACGGTACTCACTTTCTCGGCTCCGAGTACGAGTGGGGTCGCGCCATGGTGTCTCCACGGTTCTACGTGAGTCCCCTCGCCGAGCTCGTCGACCTGGTGTTGGCGGTGCGCCTGACGGGACAGCTCCAGACAAGGAGCACACCCTTCTTCGCGATGAAGGTCATTCCCTACATCGACGATTTCCACACGGGGCTTGGAGGGGTGAAAACCCTAAGGGGCTACCGGCAGGATCGCTTCGTGGGCACGCTCATGCTGCTAGGTAACGCCGAACTCCGCTGGACGTTTGCTGGCTTCGATGTGCTGGACCAGCGGATACGGCTGATGGCTGTTCCGTTCGTCGACGTTGGAGGCGCCTACGATGGTGTGACAACCATGGACATGCTCCCTCCGAGGCGAGGCCAAGGATTTGCGCTGCGCGCGTCCTGGAACCTCGCCACGATCGTGACCACCGAGTACGGATTCAGCGACGAGGACGATGGGCTGTACGTGAACTTCAATCACCAGTTCTGACGAACCTAGACGCGCGTCACCGGGGGCAACTCTTGCCCAGGATGCCAATGCAGGAGACCGTACTCGTTCAGCTTGTTGTAGAAGGAGCGACGACTCAACCGAAGGGCCTTCGCTGTCTTCGCGCGATTGTTCCCGAAGCGAGTAAGCCCCTCCACGATCGCCAGCCGCTCTGCGTCCCGTACCCGCTCAGCCAAGACAGGGGTGCCAGAGACGGAACCCTCGTCGCGCATCGCGTCGCGTGCCAGCTCACGCTCGACGTCGGAGCGCCGGATCGAGCCGCCGTCGGTGAAAACGACGAGGCGTTCGACGAAGTTCTCGAGCTGTCGCACGTTGCCGGGCCATGGTTGGTCCATCAGCAGGGACATTGCCCCCGCGTCGACATCGATCCGGCGACCTCCGTTCGCTTCGATGGAACGCGCGGTGAAATGTGGAACCAGCGCCTGCACGTCCTCCGGGCGCTCCCGGAGTGGCGGCACTCGGATCGGAATCACGAAGCGGAAGTAGAGATCCCCCCGAAACTCACCGCGCCTGACCGCCTGCTCGAGCTTCTTGTTCGTGGCGGCGATGAATCGCACGTCGGCCCGCAGCGTTTCCGTTCCCCCCAGCCTTTCGAACTCACCACTCTGGAGCAAACGCAGGAGTTTGACCTGAATCGGAATCGGGTACTCACCGATCTCGTCAAGGAACAATGTTCCACCGTTGGCGAGTTCGACGCGCCCCGGTTTGGCCTTCGTGGCCCCCGTGAAGGCTCCCTTCTCGTAGCCGAAGAGCTCGCTTTCGATCAGCTGCTCCGGCAGCGCTGCGCAGTTCACGGCAACGAACGGCTTGCGGGCCCGCGGGCCCGCGTCGTGGATGGCCCGAGCTACCAGCTCTTTGCCGGTGCCATTCTCACCGTGAACCAGAACCGTCGCGGTCCCCGGCGCGGCCCGCAGGATGTCAGCGCGGAGGTGCTCGAGGGCACCCATCATCGCAGGCGCTACTCCTGATGGGGGTGGCGGTGGCTGGCTCGGGCGGCTCGCCATCCGCAACGCCCGCTCCACGACGCCGAGCACGGCTGTTCGCTCGAATGGCTTCAGAAGAAAGTCTGTTGCGCCAAGCTTCATCGCTTCCACCGCATCAGGAACCGTACCGAACGCCGTCAGCATGATCACCGGCACGTCGGACCACAGCCTCACCGCCCGCTGGAGAAGCTCCATTCCATCCATGCCAGGCATCCGTAGGTCGGTGACCATGACGTCGATCGCGCCAGAGCCGAGCCGGTCCAACGCCTCTTCGGCGCTCGCCGCCTCGATGCAGTCGATCCCAGCCTGCCGGAGCTGAGCCGAGAGCACCGTGCGCACGGCTTCGTCGTCGTCTACCAGCAGAACACACTGCGACGAATCGTTCATGTTGCCTCCTCACGCGTCGGGAAGGTCAGCGTCACGGTCGTGCCATGCCCGAGTGTGCTGGCGATGTGAAGCACGCCACCATGCGCCTTGGCCACGCGCTCGGCAAAGCTCAGCCCTAGCCCCGTCCCTTTGGCCTTCGTCGTAAAGAAGAGCGCAGATGCGCGCTCGAGCACCATGGGGCTCATCCCTTTTCCTTGATCCTCCACGCCAAGGGTGACCCTTTGGACATCTGGGTCGTAGGTCGTCCGCACCGTGATGTCACCCCCGTCCGGCATCGCCTCGCAGGCATTGCGGAGCACGTTCTCTAGGGCCGTGATCACGAGCTCGCGGTCGAGCCGGCATTTCGGCATGTCGTCTGCGAGATCTGCCTTGATCGAGACACCCGACCCAACGGCGAACCTCTGCAGCGGCAGCACGCTTCGAACGAGCACGTTGATCGATAGAGGCACCGCGTGCGGCTCGACTTTGGCTATTCGCTGATAGTCGTCGACCGTGCGCTGCGCACGCTCGACCTGCTCGAGCATCAACTCGAGAAATCGGGTCTGGCCGTCGAGAGATCGCCCGGCGCGCCGCTCCTCCTCGAGGAACTGGACAGCGCCCTTTAGCGCGGACAGTGGGTTCTTGAGATCATGAGCGAGCTGCTGCGAGAATCGACCCAAGGTCGCAAGCTCCTCGCCTTTCGCGCGGTTGAGCGCAGCTGATCGCCCGACCTCGCGTGCAGACGCAATGCCCACGAGCGCCAGAGCAACGCCCCCCAGCACCCAAGGGCTCGAGCGCGGGTCCAGAAAACGTGTCAGGGCGAGATGGGCGAGTACCCAGAACACTCCCAGGAAGAGCGCGTAGATCGCCAACACCGGCGGGACCTCACGACCAAAGAGGCTCAGCCTGAGTGCTGCGACCGCAATCAGGGACATGGAGATGAGCGTCCCGATCGCGCCGAGTCGCGGAATGGGTAACCCTGTCTCCCCGTACAGAAGATCGGTGGCCCCCAGCACCGTTCCAATCGAGAACGCCAGGAGAAGGAGGTCGGTTCGAGCACGCTCGCCAGGATCCTGAGTCTGCCCCCGATGTCGGAAGAGAAGTAGGATGGCGAGGGACATCGCGGCGGGCCCGAGCAGAAGCAGGACCTTCCACCACCAGGCGTCTGGCACGAAGAGACCGATGGAGGCGAAAAGCACGTAGGCACCGACGACGACCCGCCTCAGGGCGCGCGCGCGACCGACGAACACGATCACGACATGGAGCGCGATGGCGGCCATCATGCTGGAGAAGAAGTGGTCGACCGAAGCCCAGATCTTCGCGCCCGAGAGCTCGTAGGCGAGGCTCGCAAAGTTCCAGCCAAAGGCGTCGAGAAACAGCAACGCCATCAGCTCCCCGAGCGGCGTTTTCGTGCGCCGCATGAACGCGAGCGAACCGAACGCGAGATGGCCAGCGCAGGCGAACACCGTCATCACGCCGTGGCCGTCCATGCCCTTACAGTATAGATCACGGGTAGCGTCATCGATGCACGCTCGAACAGCCGAGCAACGATCATGCCCGCATCGGCTTCCGAAAAACTCGCGCTTGCGGTGACACGTTGGTGGGGAGGGAAAAGGGGAGCGACCTACGGACACGGGCCTCGACCGGACAGGTAGCGGCAGACTGAGCATCGTGTCACCTCGCGACGCCCTATGCTCGAGTCTACGGATAGCCACTGCATTGATCCGGGTGTTGACGCTGCGGCGCGCATCACACAGCGGGCAATAGCGATCTCATCGTGCCGGGCGGCTCTACTCCGACGCCGTTTCAGGTACCAGGTTCAGCGGCACCATGCGTGGCCGGAACCCCGCCCACGTCACGAAGCAGCGATCGTCTCCGTTGGTGTTCAGTCCGACGCCTCGCGCCGCAATCATGACGCGCTGATCCGAGCGGACGACATACCGTCCGGCGTGAAAACCTGGCGCGTTTGCTTGGACGACCCAGACCGTCTTGCCCGTCGAATCAGAGGCGCCGATGTAGAGATCCGTGCGGCATCCGGTCGGGACCATTGCATCGGTGACTACCAACAGACCTTGATCCAACCGAACGCAAACCCCGGGCTCGTCTGCCACCTCGCAGATGGTCTTTGATGAGTGTCGCTGGGGCGCCACGCTGTCGGTGAACAGCCTCGAAGGATCGATCGGCGCAGCAATGGCGAGTTGAACGTGCTCCATTCGGGCCGAAGAGCGAGGTGCCTTCGGCTCGTCACTGCCGCCGTCCTCGTTGCGCGCAGTCTCGGAGTTCACCACAGGTTGAGATCCGGCGGTGCCAGGCCGCGCCGGCTGCTGCTGTGGGCTGCCCATTGTCGCGACGGCATCGCCAGCGGCTGGCCGATCTTCGATCTCGCCGGATAGGATCGCAGCAATCTCCGCGCCGTCCTCCCCGGGGATGATGTCCTTGATCGCGTTCGCGAAGGGTCGAATTTCCTGGGGTGAGTTCTTTGCCGAGGCCTGCTTCAACCTGATGGTCGCGCGCTCTTTGTCGCCGTCGACGTAGAGGACCACCCCATCCACGAGCTCACCGCATCCTTTCAATCCGTAGCCAGCGCACTTGTCCTCCACTGGTGCCTTGATCAGCGCGGTTCCCGCCGCGCACCCGAAGAGCAAGGCTGCTCCCGCCATGATGGTCCTCATCGGTTGTCCCTTCCCCGAACGCCTCTTGCCGGCCCGGGCGCACAAAGTCCGGGGAGCATGAGACAGGACGGCTGCACCCTCGTCAACGCCGGCGGGACCGCATGATCATGCGGTCGATCGTGGTCGAGAGTGGGCCTGGGAGGGATTGCGCCGCAATCCTCCCCGGCGCGAACGGCTTCGGCGCTACCGCATCGACGTGACGGCGTGGTCGAAGCACGTGCCGAGGAGCGTTTCAATCATTTCCACGGGTTGGGGCTTCGACAGGAAGTAGCCCTGCCCCTGGTCGCACTTCAGCAGGCGGAGCAGGCGAGCCTGCTCCTGCGTCTCCACGCCCTCGGCGATGACCTTGAGATCGAGCGCGTGGGCGAGCGAAATGATCGTGGTCACGATCGATGTGGTTCGCGGGTCCTCCGTCATGCGGATCACGAAGGAGCGGTCGATCTTGAGCGCGTCGATCGGCAGCCGGCCGAGGTACGCGAGCGACGAGTAGCCGGTGCCAAAATCATCGATCGAGACCTTGAGGCCGGCTGCGCGCGCGGCCTCGAGCTTGCGGGTGCTGCCCGCGAGATCGCCGACGAAGACGCTCTCCGTGATCTCCAGATCGACGCCGGCTCCGGCCGGGTAGTGGCGCAGCACGCGCTCGAGATCTTCGACGAAATCGCGCGCCGCGAGCTGCAGCACCGAGACGTTGACGGCGATGCGCGGCGGCGACCGGCCGGCCCGTTCCCACTCGTGGTGCTGGAGCGCGACGCGCTCGAGGACCCAACGGCCCACGTCGAGGATGAGCCCGGTTTCCTCGAGCACCGGGATGAACCGACCGGGTGGAACGAGCCCGGTGTCGGGATCTTGCCAGCGGATCAGCGCCTCGAGCCCGACCAAGTTTCCCGTCGCCAGGTCGACCTTCGGTTGGTAGTGGAGCAAGAACTCCTCACGTTCCACCGCGCGCCGGAGCTTCGTCTCGAGCGCAAGCTGTTCGGACACGCGGGCGTTCATCGTCGGCGCGTAGAAGAGGTACGTCTGCCCCTCGGCCTTGGCTTTCTTGGAGGCGGCTTCGGCGTTCGCCATCAACACCTCGGCGCTGTCGCCGTCCGCCGGTGCGAGCGCGATGCCGACCCGGACCGAAACACGTACCTCCGTCTCGCGGATGGTGAACGGCACTCTTAACGCGTCGAGAACCTGATGCTCGACGAACAACGCGACCGAAGCTTCTGTGTCGACCGACGGAATGAGGAACGCGAAGATGTTGCCGTCCACACGCGCGACCGTCCCGCCCTCGTTCGGGAGCTGGGCGAGCCGGCGGGCGACTTGGGCCAGGAGCTCGTCGCCGCCTCGCCGGCCGAACGTTTCGTTGACGTGGCGAAAGCGTCCGATGTCGATCAGGACCAGGGCGACCTTGCGCCCGTCGAGCTTCGCCGCGGGGAGCTTCTGGTTCGTCCGGTCGAGCAAGAGATGGCGGTTCGGAAGGTCCGTCGTTTCGTCGTAGTAGGCGAGGAAATCCAGCCGCTTGCTTCTGCCGAGCGCGTCGAGCGCGAACGAAACGTTGTCCGCCACCTCGGCGAGCAGCTTCACCTCCTCAGCGTCGAAATAGTTCGAGCGACTGGAGATCAGCCAGAACACGGCGTCGATCACACCGAAGCGCGCGATCGGCAGCGCGGCGAGCGAACCCGCGCCGTGGCGGACCATGACGTCCCGGCTGGCGAGCCCGGCTTCGGCGGCGATGTCGTCGACGACGACCGGTGCAGCCGCTTCCACCACCCGTTTCAGGAACGGGCTCGAGATCGGACTCGGGCCGATCTTCGCCATCGCTTCTGCGAGGAGCGGTGACGACGCCGGCGACGCCGTGACCAGCGCCGCCGTCAACGTCTTCATGTCCACGGCGGTGACGCCCGCCAGCGCGAGGTCCCCGGTCTCGGCTGCAATCCGACAGCACTCCTGGAGCAGGGCGTCCGGGTCCGTCGCGCGGAGGATGGCGGCGTTGACTCCGCTCAGTACGCTCCGAACCTTGGTGAGGCGCGCGATGCGGCGCTCCTGGGCTTCGCGCTGGGTCACGTCGCGCGCGATACCGACGATGCCGATGACGGCGCCGTCGGCACCTCGGATCGGCGCCTTGCTCTCCGAGAAATACCGGTCCTCGTCGTCGTCGCGGTGGGCGCGCACCACGTCGGTCACCGGCTCCCCGCTGACGAGGATGCGGCGCTCTTCGAAGGCCGCCGCCTCGGCGTCGAAGCCGTCGGGGGCAAGCTCTCCGAGCGTCTTGCCCACGATGGCACTCGGCTCGGCCCGGAGGCGCGCGGCGTAGGGATGGTTCGCGCGCAAGAACCGCAGCTCGGCATCCTTGAAGAAGATTCCGTCGGGCGTGCTGGTCAAAAGATCGTTCAGGAGCTGGCGCTCGCTCGCGAGCTCGCGCCCCAGCCGGAAATGATCGGCGGCGAGCTGGATCTTGAGCCGCAGATCACCAGCCTCCCACGGCTTCTCGACATAGGCGAACAGGTGGCCGCTGTTCACCGCGCGAACGACGGCCGTGAGATCAGCAAAGCCGGTGAGCAGGATGCGCGACGCGTTGGTCCGCCGCGCGACCTCGGCGAGAAGGCTGTCCCCGGACACGCTCGGCATGCGCTGGTCGCTGACGACGACAGCGAGATCCTGTTCCTTCTCCACCAACCTGAGTGCGCGCTCACTGGAGTCGCTCGTCAAGACGACGAAGTCCGGGGACAAGAGGTCCTCGAGCGCGACGAGCACCTGTGGCTCGTCGTCGACCAAGAGGATGCGGCTCTTTCCCGCAGCGTTCATCGTCGACCGGGTCCTCGACCGCCCGGGCACTGGTGAGGGGTACGGCTCCGCCTTCGAAGCTGACCTCCGGGCACATCTTGCGCTGGGTTGATAGCTGGCCCCCTCACGTTGCTAATCGATCGCTCGTGCTTGGGGGTTGGTCTCGGCACGCATAGAAGTCGTAAATTGGACCGCCGTCCCCCCGCGCTGTCAACGCTCTCGCGCCAAGCTCTTCCGATTTCTCGCGAAGAGCGTCTGTTGGCCACTCCGCACCGTGGCGAATCTGTCCGGAGCGTGTAGGGGCGAGTGGGATGCGAATCGAAAATCGCGCCTCACCCCCCTTGCGCGCGAGCAGGGGGAGCCCGACGCCGTGCCGGTATCGGCGCCGTTTCGGTCCACCGCGTGTGAGCACTACCGGTGAATCCTACAAGATCGAAAGGAAGCTCCGGCTGTCGCAGCCGTCCGTTTCCAAGCACCTGCGCGTGCTGCGCGACGCCGGGTTCGTCGCTCCGTTCGGCGGGATGGCGAGATGCGCTCTAGCGGCCGAGGAACGGGAGGCCGATCGTCATGCGGGTGCCCCCTTCGGGCGGGCAGTCCACGTCGAGCGTCCCGCCGTGCTTCTGGACGATGGAATAGGTGATGGACAGGCCGAGCCCGGTGCCGCTGCCGACGGGCTTGGTGGTGAAGAACGGTTCGAAGATACGCGTTCGCGCGGCGAGCGGAATGCCGGCCCCGCTGTCGGCCACCGTGATGAAGTAACGGTCCCGCTCTGCCCGTGATCCGATTTTCACCACACCTTGGCCTTCGATGGCATCGATGGAATTGGCGACCAGATTCATGATCGCCTGGTTCAAGAGGCCCGGATAGCAGTCGATCAGGTCGGTCTCGTCGAGCTCGAGCTCGACCTTGATCCGATCCTCCAACCGATGACCGAGGATGGTGACGACCGATTCGACGCAGGCACGGACGCTCGCCAGGCCGCGCTCGCCGGCGTCGATGCGTGAGAACGTGCGGAGACGGACGACCAGGTCGCGGATCCTCGTGAGCCCGGAACCGAGCTCGCCGAGGCGACTCGCGATCTTTTCCCAGTGAGGGCGTGTTGTCTCGCTGGCGTTCGGTCGAAGCTCGGCGTCGATGACGTCCAGGCTTCGCCGCACGGTATCGAGGTGGCTCAGCGTGAAGGCGAGGGGGTTGTTGATCTCGTGGGCAATGCCGGCAACGAGCTCGCCGAGAGACGCCATTTTCGCCGACTGAACGAGTTGGACCTGGGTGGCCTGAAGCTCCTCTAGGGTGCGCTCGAGCGCGCGGTTGGCGTCGGCGATCTGCTGCTTTCGGCTGTAGAGTTCGAGAAACACCCGCACCTTGCTGCGCAGGATCGTGGAGTCGATGGGCTTGAACATCACGTCCACGGCGCCGGAGCCGTAGCCCTTGAGCGCATTGTCCTGGGTGGGGTTCATCGCCGTCAGAAACAGAATCGGCACCTCGCGCGTGCCGGGATGGTCCTGGGCGTGGCGAGCCACTTCGTGGCCGTCCATCTCCGGCATCTGGACGTCGAGCAGCATCAGCGCGAACGGCCTCTTGAGCAGCATGCGAAGGGCGGCGGTGCCCGAGCGGGCCAGCACCAGCTCGCAGTCCAGATCGGCGAGAAGGGCCTGGAGAGCGACCAGGTTGGCCGGGACGTCGTCCACCAGCAGCACCGGCGGTTTCGTCACGCGGCCCGCCTGAAGATCCGTGGTGCCTCCGCGAACGGTCCGAAGGAATCGCTCGCTTCGGTCGGCAGCGTTTCGCTCGCGCCCAGGCACAAGAACCCCCCGCGGCACAGGCTCTCCGCGAACATGTCGATCACTCGCCGGCGCAGCGCACTCTCGAAGTAGAGAAGGACGTTTCGGCAGAAGATCACGTTCATTTCGCCGATGGCGTAGTCCTCCGCCAGGTTGTGCTGGAAAAACACCATGTTCCGCTTGAGGCCCTCGCGCATCGCGATGCGGCCGTAGCCGGCCGAGATGTAGTCGTCGAAACGCCCCGTTCCGCCGGCTTGACGGTAGTTCTCGGCGTACTGGGCGGCCCGGTCCTCCGAGTACACCCCGGCCTTGGCACTTTCGAGCGCGCTGGCGCTGAGGTCGGTGGCGTAGATCTGCGCGCGCTCGTAGAGGTTTGCTTCGCTGAGCACGATCGCACTCGCGTAGACTTCTTCCCCCGACGCGCACCCGGCATGCCAGACCTTGACCTTGGGGTAGGTGCGAAGGATCGGCAGCACCCGCTCGCGGAAGGCGCAGTAAAAGGGCGGGTCGCGGAACATTTCGCTCACTTGCACGGTGAGCTGATCGAGCACGCTCGCGAACCACTGGGCGTCGTTCAGCAAGCGATGCTGGAACTCACCGAAGTGGGCTAGGCCCGAGCGAACGAGCGCGGCGCGCAGGCGACGCTCGATGGTGTCGGGCACGTACTCGCGGAGATCGTAGCCGTATTTCCGGTGAATCGCGTCGAGCACCAGGCCGATTTCAATGGCGTCGGTGTCGTCGCCGGCGGTCATTGCGGGCGTGTTCCCTCCAAGCATCGCTTCAACGACTGCAGTAGTCGGCCCGGATCCACGGGTTTCGCAAGGTATTCGGTTGCCCCGGCGGCAAGGCAGCGTTCGCCCTCGTCCTTCATGGCCTTGGCCGTGAGCGCGATGGCCGGGAGCTTTTTGAACCTAGGGTCGGCCCGCATCAGGCGCAGGGCTTCGTAGCCGTCGAGCTCGGGCATCATGATGTCCATCAACACGACGCCCACGTCGGGATTCAGGGCAAGGAGGTCGAGCGCCTCGCGCCCCGTCTCGGCGACCACGATCTCGGCGCCGCGGCCGCGGAGCAAGGCAGAGAGAGCGTAGACGGTGCGAATATCGTCGTCGGCGAGCAGGATCCGAATGCCCTCGAGCGACACGTTCGGCAAGAGCTCGCCGGGTTCCGCGCGCAAGACCCGCGCCGGCGCTTCGTCCTTCACGTGTTGGAGGAAGAGGCGGACCTCGTCGAGCAAGCGTTCGGCCGAGTTGCCGTCCTTCAAGACGACGGCCTCGGCGTATGCTTCGATGCGGCGGCTCTCTTCTCGCGTGAGCGAGCGCCCGGTGTGCACGACGACCGGGGGGATCACGAGGTCCGGGCGCATGCGCAGGGTTTCGAGCAACCCGAGCCCGTCCATGTCCGGCAGCCCGAGATCGAGGATGACGCAGCCGAAGCCTCCCGCGGCGAGCGCTTCCACGGCATCCGCCGCGCTCGTCACGTGGCGTGCCTCGAAGCCTGCCGACCGGACCAGCGCGACCACCGAACCGCCTTCCGAAAGGTTGTCCTCGACGACGAGGACCTCAGAGCCGCGTTTTGCCAGCGGGCGGCTCAGTGTGCGCACCACGCGCGCGAGCTCGTCGCGGGTTGCGGGTTTCGTCAGGTAGCCCACCGCGCCGAGCGCCAGGGCGCGCTCCGGCGCATCGATGCTCGAGATGAAGTGGACGGGGATGGCGCGTGTGACCGGATCGTGTCGCAGCCGTTCCATCACGGTCCAGCCGTCGATGTCGGGCAGCTTCACGTCCAGGATGATCCCGCGCGGCGGCCGCCTCCGGGCCAGTGCGAGCGCTGTCGCGCCAGTCGTGGCAACGATCGCCTCCAAGCGGCTGGTGTGGATCAGTTCGACCAGCTGCCCGGCGAAGATCTGATCGTCCTCGACCACGAGCAAGTAGGGATCGGAGAGAGCGATGCCCGTGCGATCGCCCGCCGCGTGCTCCTGCTTCGCCACTGGCGCCGCGCGGTCCGCTTCGCGACCCACGCGCGGTCGTTCCGGGACGAAGCAGGTGAACGTGCTTCCCTCGCCTTGACGGCTCTCGAGCAAGAGGTCGCCGCCCAGGAGCTGCGCCGACTCCCGTGCGATGGCGAGCCCGAGGCCGGTGCCGCTGTAGCGTCGATCGGCACGCGCATCGGCCTGCTCGAACGGCGCAAAGATGCGCTCCTGTGCGTCGGGGGCGATGCCAATCCCGCTGTCGGAGACGGCGAAGGCCAGAGCCGAATCGGGTCGGAGCGTGCCGGCCTTGACCTCCACCGCGCTCTTCGGTCGAAAGACGCGAAGCGCCACCTCGCCGCGCTCGGTGAACTTGAGCGCGTTGCCGAGCAGGTTCACCAGGATGCGCTCGAGGCGCTGCCGGTCGGTGGTGAGCCACTCGGGAAGACCGCGCTCGAGCTCGACGCGGAAGGAGAGGCCCTTCTCTTGGGCCGTGGCTCCGAACAGGCGGCGTACGTTCGTCGCGAGCTCGTCGATGCGCATGTCCTCGAGAACGACGTCTTGTCGCCCCGCCTCGATCTTCGCCAGGTCGAGGACCTGGTTGATGAGACCGAGCAGATCCTTGCCGGCGCCGTGGATGGTCTTCGCGTACTCGACCTGCTTCTCGTTCAGGTTCTGCCCCTCGTTCTCGGACAAGAGGTGCGACAGGAGCAGCATGCTGTTCAGCGGTGTCCTGAGCTCGTGCGACATGTTGGCGAGGAACTGCGACTTGTAGATGCTCACCTGCGCGAGCTCCGCTGCCTTCTCCGTCAGCCGCCCGCGCGCCGATTCGAGCTCGGCGTTCTGTTCGCTCAACACGCGGCGCTGCAGTTCGAGCTCGCCGTTGGCGCGGCGGAGTTCCTCCTGCTGCTCGGAAAGCTCGCGATTGCTGGCCCGGAGCTCCTCCTCCTGCGAAGCGAGCTGCTCGGTTTGGCGCTGGCTTTCCTCGAGGAGCCCCTGGAGAGCCGCACGCGAGGCCGCCATCTCGACGGCGATGGCCAGCGTCTCGCTGGCCGCGTTCAAGAATTCCTCGATCGCGTCGGTGCTCCGTGCGAAGAGCGCGAACTCCACCACGCCGACGTTCTTTTTTCCGCGCGTGAGCGACAGCAGAAGGAGCGTGCTCGCCTTGGCCTCGCCGAGCCCCGAGCGCACACGCAGGTAGTCCTCCGGCAGATCGTCGACGACCATCAGCCCTTCGCAGAGCGCTGCTTCCCCCGGCAATCCCTGGCCGGTGGCGAACGCACGCGGGGCTGCGCTCGGGCTCCCGTCGCCGGCGTACGTGGCGACTGGTCTGAGCGCTCCGTCTTCACCCGCCCGATAAAAGGTACCGGCCACTGCGCCGATGCGGCCAGACAAGAAGGTCACCGCGCGCCTCGCCACGTCCTCCGGCTGAGGTGCCGCGCGCAGCTCGACGGCGAGGTCCGCCAATCCCTCCTTGAGCCAGGCGCTCTCGTCGAGCGTCTTGGCCATCTGATTGACCTCGCGTGCGACTTGCCCGATCTCGTCGTCGGTCGTGATCGGAATCGGCTGCCGGAAGTCCCCGGTCGCATAGCGGGAAACGCCGGTCGACATGTCTCCGAGCGTCGTGAAAACGCTGCGCCCGGCCCAGACCGAGAGCACGAGCACCAACACCAGGCTGATGACACCGATCGCGATGCCGTAATTCGTGGCCGACGAGACGGCGTTCCGGATCACGGAGAACCCCCCGGCGAGCTCCCGCCGATCGAGGCGAGTGGCGCGCTTCAGAGCGTCTTCGGTCGCCCGCTGCTGCGCCTGCATCGCGGCCAGCGCGTCGACCATCGCCTCCCCGCTCTCGCCGCGCAGCATGCGCCTCGACGCGCTGAAGGCCGCCTCGTGGTAAGCGGTGACGGCGTGGCGGAGGAGCGCCGCGTCGGAGGCCGAGATGGCGGCTCCCGCGTTCGAGATGCTGGCGATGAGCTCGTTCCGCTGGCGGAGCGTGTCCTCCAGCGCGGCCGCGTCCTGAGCGGCGACCGCGTCCTGCATGCCCTTCCGGAGATGTTCGAACTGTGACTCCAGGCGAGGACCTGCCTCGAGCTTCGGAATCAGGCGGCTTTCGAGGTGATCCAGGTTTCGCGTCTGGCTGTCCCCGAGCCAGATCCGCACGCCCAGCGTCGTCGCGAGCGCGAGCATCGTCGCAAGGACGATCGACATCAGCTTGGCGCGAAAGGAGATTTGCACTGGGCCCTTCAGGGGTTCACGGTGATGACCTTGGTCTTGTCGAGCGCCGCGGTGCCGCCGACGTAGCCGACGGCGCCCTCGTGCTTCGCGACGTAGTCGACCACGGCCTGATCCGAGTCGAGGGCGGGTGGCGGCACCCCGCGGCCGGAGAAAATGCGTTGCTGCCAGTGGGCCTTCACGGCCTGAACCGAGCGCTTGAGCACGGCGTCGCTGAAGTCCTTCCGAACTTGGGTGTCGGGGCGCTGGTCGACCGGACGAATCGGCGTCCCGCCCGGCCAGCGCGTCACGTTCTTCAGGAAAGCGTCGGCGAGGAACTGCCGCGCGACGGCGTTCTCCTTCAGGCTCGGATGGGCGATGATCCTGAACGGGGGCGGGGCGTCGGCGCCCTGCGCCGCGGGCGTCAGCAGCACGAGGAGCCCAACCAGCAACAGGCACGCCCGCCGCGTGAGGCGTGGTTCCACTTCGAAGGGGTCATGCCGGCCGCGCTGTCGCCCGAAGGTTCGCACGATGCCCTCAAAAATAGGCGGTGGTCTTGATCAGCCCGACGCCCCAGACGTGAGGGAGCGTCCCCGGGCTTTCCCCGTAGTTCAACGTGGAGCTGAGGCCCCCCGTGCCCCGCATGTAATGCCCTTCGAGCTTCAGGAGCCAGTTCTCCGTGATGTCGTAGCGCATCGTGATGGCGAGATCGTGCTGGTACGTGTCGCGTGTTCGCGCGCCGTGGGTACCGGTGTTGAAATAGGAGTAGTAGGCACCCGGTGAGAACCAGGGTGCGACCCGGTAGGATGCCATCGCATACCAGCGCGTCGAGGTGATGTGGCCGTCCGGGATGACCATCGGCCGCGTTTCGTACTCGGTGCGCCAGCGGCTGTATTCCGTCGCGACCGTGAGGTCGTGCGCGGCGTACTCGGCGGAGGCGACGGCGATGGCAATCGGTAGCCCGTAGCGAAAGACGCCGTTGAAGTTGGCCGGGAGGATACCGGCCATCTGCATCGCCGCCACGGTGGCGGGGCTCAGGAGGAAGTCGATATCGATATGCAACGCCTGCACGCTGCCGCCCATCCGCAGGCCGTCGAGCGGGGTCACCCACATGCCTCGTCCGCCAATCAGGTAGGGGACGTCGATGTTGGTGACGGTGGCAGCGGGCGTGGCGAGCGTCGTGGAGTCGAGAAAGATGGTGCCGCCGTAGATCCGGTAGTCAAACGCGCCGATCGGCCCGAGCGGGACGTACCCGTAGAGCTCGCCGCCGGTCTGAGCGAGCAAGAAATCTCGATTGGCCGCCGGGTAGAGCGACTGCGGCAAGAGAACCGGCACGCGCGCGGCGTCGATGTCGCTGATGTCGTTGTAGAGCCCGAACGGCAGCTTGGTGCGGCCAGCGCGGAGGCCCAGCCAGTCGAAAAAGCGATAGTCCAGATAGAACCAGTCGAACTGGGGACGATAGTTGCCGGTGGGGCCGAGATCGCGCGAGAAGAGCTGCATGCCGACGGTGAGTTTGTCGCTCAGCGTGGCGGTGACGTTGAGCCCGACCTCGGTGAACTCGAAGCTGCCTCGCTTGGAGCGCGCCAGGTAGTTTCCCCCGCTGCTCACCATGAACCCCTGACTCACGAAGCCGTGAAGCTCGATCGAAGGGTCCAGGAAGGGGCGTTCCTCCGCGGCGGCCGGCAGCGCCATCAGTGAGCAAAAGAGGGCGCCCAAGGCGTGCCCCTTGATTGCCGAGCGACCCCGCGCGCCGCCCGCAAACCTT
>Ga0315912_10001107_pt1 | contig 35957 bp, 27 predicted proteins | sample VfabasoilMG_FD_204469 | JGI IMG/M metagenome (GOLD analysis project Ga0315912, IMG submission 204469) | Garden soil microbial communities collected in Santa Monica, California, United States - V. faba soil | ecosystem: Environmental > Terrestrial > Soil > Garden | place: USA: California... | reverse complement strand
TGGTCGCTCCAAAGCATTTGAGTTCTTCAAAGAGTTGGTGGAGGCCGGAAGCGATGCGCGGCACGCAATCGCGCAGGCTCGTGAACGCGCCAGGAGCTGGGTCCATGAACGCGTGCGCGCACCCACGGACGCTTGTGGCATTCTGCCGCACGATCAGGGTGCTTGTCCGCTTCCACGCCGCTCGCGGGACGAGGAACTCATGGGCGATTCCGGCATCCGCACTCATAGTCCATGGTTCCGACCGTTCCCTGGTTGAGAGGGATCCTCCCCCCCTGCGTGTAATTTTGTAGAGCCCTCACGCGGATCATCACCACTTCCGCGCCCACGCTCTGTCGAGAACACTCGATGGAGATGGCAAACCTCCGTTCGTATCGCTCGCCCACGCTCACCGCCGCCTTGACGGCGCTGCCAACGCTGTTTTGCGTTGGTCTCGCCCATGCTGGGACAGGGCCAGGTATCGGGAACATCGATTGCGGCTCCCAGGAGCACTTCAAGCCATTCGCGTTCATCGACCACAACGTCGGCGGCGACCCGCACGGCCAGAACGTCACGGTGATGATCCGCGGGTACTTCATGACGGTGTTTGCGCCCGATAGCGGGCTGCCTCCCGGCCGCATTGGTATCTACGATGTCTCCGATCCGCGACATCCCACGCAGGCAAAGTACTATTCAGGCGCGAACACGGATGTCTTTCGCGAGCAACATTCACTGCCCATCGCTCTCATCGATGGCAAACAATACATTGCCATGCAGACCCGCGCTGGCATCCAATTCTGGGACTTCACCGACCCGCTCAACGCCTTCGTGGCTGGCAGGCTCGACCTACCGGGAGTGACAGGTGGCGATTACGAGAACGTCGCATGGCAGGCCTCCTGGCAAGGTCACTATCTTTTCGTCTCGGGTGGCAACCAGGGCATCTACGTCATCGACGCGGCCGATCCGATCAACCCTCAACTCAAGAACCAGGTCCGCACGAGCGCGACCGGGGGCTTCCGGGTGGGACCGATCTTCGCGCTCGGCGATTTGATGGTCATCAGCAACATGGACCAAGGGGGAAGCTACGCGGTGCTCGACATCTCAGAACCCGAAGACCCCGCTCTTTTGGACCAGAAGGGCAACGCGCCGCGCATGTACTCCATCGCGGTGGGTCCCAACCAGCGCTTCTACACTGCCGGGCGCGACGGTAATTTCCTCATCCATTCCTTCAGTGACCCAACGAACATCGTTGAGGTCAAAAACGCGCTGATTGGTCAAGACCAGCTCTACGCGGCCGTGCAAGATCACTTCGTCTACCTTGGACGACAGGAAAACGTGGTGAAGGTGGACGTCACCAACGAACAGAATCCACAGGTCGTCGGTGAAGGTACGCTCGGTCGCGACCATCCCGATCACGGGCAAGTCACGCCCATGGGCAACTTGATCTACATCGGCAATGACCATGGCTCCGGGAGCGCGTTCTTTTGCAACCAGATGGGTCAGGACACGACGCCGCTCTCCCCCGACACGGTCTATCCAGAGGACGGCGCGACCTCTGTCCCCACCCAGGCGCGTGTCAGCATCGTGTTTTCTGATTTCGTAGACCTGGAGACGGTGTCAAAAGAAACGATCGCGATCCGCCCCGTCGATGGTGAGGCCCTGGATGGCGTGTACACCTACCAATTCAATCATCTTTCCTTCAGTCCCGATGAGCCATTTTTGGCCGATACCACCTACGAGATCTCGATCCCGTCCGAGGGTGTAGCGGACGTGATGGGCAATGGTCTAAGCGAGGATGTGGTGGTCCACTTTTCTACGGGGAGCAACGTGACCATTCCCGACCCTGATCCCCCCGGGAGCGGCGGCGCTTCCTCTGCCAGCGGAGGAGGTGGCGGTCCTGCCGTCTCTTCGGGCGGAAGCGGTGGCGGGTTCGTCGCGCCGGACGGAAGCGGTGGTGGCTTCGTCGCGCCGTCGGGGGGCGCTTCATCCCTCGGCACTGGGGGCTCCACGGCTGCCGGAGGAGCGACCTCGTCCGGAGGGACTCCCGGCGTACAGGGCGATCCTGGCCCTGGGACAGGCGACGCTTCTGGCGGTTGCTCAATGAGCCCCAAGCACAGCCCAACGACGCAACTGCTTTCGCTTGGAGTCCTTGGCGCGGTCCTCGCGCTCGCTCGTCGCAAGCGACGGTGGCTCTGAGAAGAGGTCGTGATGCGTTTGCGTCTTTCGATTTACGCCGTCGCACTGTCGGTGGGCCTCACCTCCGCGCCCGCCCACGCGATTGAGGTGGCCGCGCGCGAGAACCCTCCCTACCCTACCGGCGTCGCGGTGGAATTTGCCGCCAATGCAGTGGGCAACGGCGAGCTCACCTTCACCTGGGACTTCGGCGACGGCACACAATCCGAGCCCAGTAGCGAAGGGACAACGACCCACGTCTACGCAGAACCCGGCCACTACTCGGTCATTGTGGTGGCTCAAGACGCCTCGCGATCGCGCAGCGACAGCTTCTTGCAAACCGTGCATCGGCCGCTCCCGGCTCGCGCCCCGACCGCTTCGTCCACCATCGTGTTCGACCGCGGCCAAAACAGGGTGTGCAACGTCAACGCGGACAACAACACGCTCAGCTGCCTGAGCGCGGACACCTTCGACCTCTTGTTCGAGGTGCCAGTCGGTGCCCACCCACGCACGCTCGCGGTCTCGCAAGATGGGACGATGTGGGTGGTGAATCAGGAGGACGCCAGTGTCTCGGTCTTGAACGGCGACGGCGACCTCCTCCACACCATCGCGCTGCCCCGTGGCTCCAAGCCGTTTGGCATAGCCATGAACAGCGCCCGGGGCGTGGCCTACGTGACGCTCCAAGGCACAGGCCAGCTCGCAGAGCTCGATCTCCTGAACGGCGCGGTACTGCGCTTGGTCGCGGCCGGGCCCTGGGCAACGGGGGTGAGCGTCGACCCGAGCGGAACGCGCGTTTTCGTCACCCGCCTCATTTCTCCCGTCGACCATGGTGAAGTGGCGGAGCTGAGCGCTGAGACGCTCGCTCTAGCGCGCACCATCCCGCTCGCGCTCGATCCGGGCCCCGACAGCGAGGCTTCGGCCCGCGGGGTACCCAACTACCTCCGCCAAGTCGCGGTGAGCCCAGATGGCGCGTTTGCCTGGGTCCCCTCGAAGAAGGACAACACGCTACGCGGTGAAGCGCGCGATGGCGAAGCGCTCACCTTCGAAACCAGTGTGCGCACGATCGTGTCTGCCATCGATCTGTCCACGAACCAGGAAGACCTCGGGCAGCGGTACGACTTCAACAATCGGTCTCTGGGGCTCAGCATCGCGTTTTCTTCGCTTGGAGATTATGCATTCGTTGGCCTCATGGGCAACAACGCGGTCGAGGTCTTGGACACGTACGAGGGCAGCATCGTCTCGGGCGTATTCGAGCTTGGGCAAGCTCCCGATGGCCTCGTCTTGGACGACGCCGGGCACCTCTTCGTCAACTCCTTTCTCTCGCGGTCCGTCGTCGTCCTCGACGCGCGCGGTGTCCTGGCATCAACCGACTTCGCCCTTGAGCTGCTGGCCGAGGTGGTCGTCTCCGCGCAGGAGAAGCTGGACCCCGAGGTGCTCTTTGGGAAGCAAATCTTCTACGATGCCGCGGATCCTAGGATGGGGAAAGAGGGCTACATCAGCTGCGCCGCTTGCCATCTCGATGGCTTCGAAGACGGGCGCGTGTGGGACTTCACCGACCGAGGCGAAGGCCTCCGCAACACCACGTCGCTCCTAGGCAAGCGCGGGACCGGCCAAGGCCGCCTGCATTGGAGCGCCAATTTCGATGAGATCCAGGATTTCGAACACGACATCCGCGGGCCCTTTGGCGGCACCGGTTTCTTGCCGGATGCGCAGTTCAATGAAGGCACCCGCAGCATGACGCTCGGCGACGCCAAGGCGGGGTTGAGCCCAGAACTCGATGCCCTTTCTGCTTACGTGACGTCGCTCGAGCGGGTTCATGAAAGTCCCTGGCGAAGCCCAGATGGGACGCTCACCGCCGCCGCGTGGCGCGGGTTCGACCTCTTCGAACGCTTGGAGTGCCCAACCTGTCACAGTGGCGCCGACTTCACCGACAGCGCGGACAGCGTGCTCCACGACGTGGGTACGATCACTGCCCTGTCGGGCAACCGTCTGGGCGGGACGCTCGAAGGGCTCGACACGCCCACCTTGCGAGGAGTTTGGGAGACGGCTCCCTATCTCCACGACGGATCGGCCGCGACCCTGGGCGAGGTGCTCATCGACAGAAACGGCAGCCAGCTCCATGGCGCGACGCTCGATCTAACTCAGGAAGAACTGGACGACTTGGTCCAGTACCTGCTCCAGATCGACAACACCGCACGCGAAAACGAGCCCGGCCGGCCCGAACCCGATCCACCCATCCCCGGAGATGGAACCGGAGGCTCGAGCAATGACGGCACGGGGGGCTCATCTGCAACAGGAGGGGCGAGCGAACCGGAAAGGTCCAAAGCTCGGGGATGTGCGTATCATCGCGGAGCGCAACAGCCTTCTCCGTTCGCCTTCACCGTCATGACCCTAGGTCTCGTCTGGGTCGTGCGACGAACCTGCAGGGACGCGGTACAAAAGCGACGCGACGGACGCCGGACTTAAGACGCCGCCACCGAGATCCCAGATTCCATCCGGCGTTTTCCGCGAGCGTTCGCTACACATTCTGCCAGGGCAGGTACGAATTCCTCGATGTCTTGCAAGGTGTTGTGGCGTGTCACCGTGAAGCGCAGCCCCGGACGGTTCATCGGCACGGCTGGAAAGACACAAACACAGCAGTAAAAGCCACGCTCCTGCATCTGCTCCGCAACATCGAACACGATGCGCGGCGAGTCACACTGGACTTGGAAGATGGGTGTGAGCGCATCGTTCGCGAGCGCAAGACCGTGCTTTCTGATGCCTACGGCACACGCTTGCAGGCGCGCATGCAATTCGGATTGAAGCAGCCCGAGCTTTGGAGAGATGTGCAACCGCGCCGACGCCACCGCCGCGCCCAACATCGGTGGTTGGATCGGGCCAGAAAACAGCATAGGCCCACCGCATTGGCGGATGCGGGCGGCAATCTCTTCCGAGGGCACCGCCAAGGCCCCACCTGCCGCGGAGAAGGCTTTGTTGAGGGACATGACCACAACCACCCGATCGTCGTTGGCGAAGTGTTCGAGAGCCGGACCGCGCCCACAGCTCCCCAACCAGCTTATCGAATGAGCGTCGTCGAGGTAGAGCCGCAATTTCGGAAATCGATCGAGCAGCTGCTTCAGCTCTGCGAACGGCGCAAAGTCACCCAGCATCGAATACAGCCCGTCAGCGATGTACCAAACGTTACCTGGCACATTCCGCAGTTCCAAAAGCTTTGCCTCGAGGGCTTGCATGCGGTTGTGGCGCACGATATCGAGCGGCACCTTGGACAACAGTTGCACCGCGGTATGCAAGCTCGCGTGGGCAAACTGGTCGATGATCATGTGGTCGCCGTCGCGTACGAGCACAGGCAACGCGGCGATATGGGCCAAACTCGTGGAAGGTGCGACCACCACGGGCCGGCCCGCGATGTTGCGGAGCAAGCTATCCAGCTCCGCGTACAGCGGACATTGCAGGTATGCCCTGGAGAAGTGAAATTGGGTCCCATATTCGTCGATGGCGCGGTGAGCTCCCTCCCGGAGCTCGGGCAGTTCTTGCAGCCCCATGTAGCTGCACGAGCCAAAGTTGAGGAGACTACGGCCATCGATGACCACATGGCGTCCCGCACCACTGTCAGCGGACTGAAGGATCACTCCGGCGCGCGCGGCCTCACTCACGTATTGATACGCGCTGTCGATCTTGCGCGAATGGGAGAAGTGAAAACGTTCAATTCTGGCCATGGCTAGTCTCTCCCGCGATAAGCGACCCCAATCCATGCAAATCGAAGGGAGCGTTCGTGTCCCAGCACAGGCTGAGGATCTTCCACTTTCCCCCTTCGCGGACCAGCTGCAGCGAATTGATGCCCCGTTCGACGTAGTCGAGTGCAGTGGGAGAAACGCGTGTTTCGTAGGCGCTGGCGATGTGCAAGACGTCCCCGAATCGATCGAGCCGGCGCGCCACTTCGCACTCAAAAAAGCTGGTGAAGGCGCCCACCTCGATCAACTCCTCGGCCATGAGCCGGAAGCTGGATAGGTCAAGGTAGTCGATCCCCTGCGGGGTGATCCGCGTGATCCGCGCGTGGGCCGAAAACAGCGCCGCCATGCGCTCCCAATCAGGAGCGTCGCCATCTTCGAACGAGATCACCTGGTAAAATACGCTCATCAGCGAGTCTACCTCGCTTGTGTCGCTCCATCCTTGCATCCCAACGTTGAGCATTGCCGTAGCACTCCTTTTCATTCCTGCATGATGATCCACCCCCACCCTCAGCTTGCGAACCGCGCGCAGAGAGCGAGTCTGCGCACACATACCGAGTTACTTTCAAGTCGTCAAGACGCCGGGCACTTAGAAACTACAGGCCGGCGTGTATCACGCGGCTCGTTCTAGAAGCGCGCGGCCCAGTGTGCACGCGCGGGTGTAGAAGCGCGCGGCCCAGTGTAGAAACGCGGCGTTCCCCGAAACACGGCGTCAACACAACGCTGCGGCTCTGGTCAATTCTTGCTCAGCAACGTTCCTTCTTCAGCAAAGTTGCTTGCTCAACAACGCTCAACTCCCATCGGGGCATGGACCTCACACCGCGCTCTTGGTCGTGCCGCCATCCACGCGGAGCGCGGCGCCCGTAGTGGCTGAGGCAAGCGGACTGGCTACATACACCACGAGGGATGCCACCTCTTCGGGCGTGGCAAATCGCTTGATGAGGGAGGTCGGGCGTACTTTCTGGAAGAATTCCTCCTCGAATTGGGCGAACGTCTTGCCCTCCGCCTGGGCCAGTGTCTCCACAAAGTCGCCCACACCGCGTGAACGGGTGGGACCTGGCAACACGCTATTGACCGTGATCCCCGTGCCCGCCACCGCCTCGGCCAAGCCGCGCGAGACAGCCAACTGAGCGGTCTTGGTCATGCCGTAGTGGATCATCTCCGCCGGAATTTGCACCGCGCTCTCGCTGGAAATGAAGATGATCCGTCCCCAATTCTTGCGCTTCATCGCGGGTAAACATAGGCGGGCCAAACGCACCCCGCTGAGCACATTGACCTCGAAGAAGCGCAGCCAATCGGAATCGGGGATGTCTTCGAACGCCTTCGGTTCAAAGATGCCCAGGTTGTTCACCAAGATCTCGATGTCCGCGTACCGCTGCACCAGCGCCTCGGAGGCGTCGGCGTGACTGAGATCTCCAGCAAAACCCAGGGTGCTCGTCCAGCCTTGGTCGCGGAAGGCAGTTACCGTCTCGTCTACGCTCGCCTGCGAGCGGCCATTGACGATCACGCGCGCGCCTTCCGCGGCCAGCCCGTGGGCGATGGCGCGACCAATGCCCGCTGTGCTTCCCGTAACCAACGCCAACTTGTCTTTGAGCTGCAAGTCCATGAGGCTCCCCTTTCGTCGTCAAGGTATCACGCCTCGCCACACAATCATGAAGGACTCTTCGATTCCGCACGCGGAAGGGGCGGGAGCCCAAAGTGTCGACGGTAGTGGCCGGGCGTAACTCCGGTGATCCTCTTGAAGAGGCGTCGAAAGAACGCCCCATCCTCGTACCCTACCTGCCAGCCGATCGTCTCGATGGACGCGTCTGTGCGTTCGAGGCGCCGCTTGGCGTCTTCCACACGGAGCAGCTGCACATACCCCAGCGGCGTGTGCTTGGTCGCTTCGCGAAAGCGACGCATGAAAGTGCGTTCCGTCAGCCCAGAACGCCCCATGGCATCTGCCACGGGATCAGCTTGGGCGTAATTTTGATTGAGCCAGCGCTGCGCTTCGGCAATGGCAGCGTCGGTGTGATCGATCTGGCCGTTGAAGACAATGTACGGTCCCAGCCCGTCCTGGTGCCACTTGAGCGCGAAGACGTTGGCGATGGCCTGCGCTGCGGTACGCCCCACTTTACGTGCGATGAGGTAGAGGATGAGGTCGTGCCAGGACGTGGCCGCCCCCGAGGTCACGAACTGCTGACGGTCCCCCCCAACCACAAGCGCCTTGTCTGGATGCACTACGACATCGGCAAACCGACGCACGAATTCGGCCGAATACATCCAATGCATGGTGACGTCCTGACCGCTGAGCAGCCCTGTTTCTGCCAACAAAAATACGCCTGAACAAGCCGAACAGAGGATGGCGCCGCGTTCGTGTGCGGCCCGCAACCATTGTACGAGCTCCGGGTAGCGGCCAATCTGCCAGCCTGCTTTCCCCAGCACGATCGAGGGCACGACGATCAGATCGGGAAGGTCACCCGAGAGGTCGCGGTGAACCGGAGTGGAGAGTCCACTCACGAGGGTGAGCGGCTGCCCGTCGGTACTGACGATTTCCACACGAAACGGCGGCTCAACGGGGAGCGCAGCCATGACCTCACCCGCCAAACCGAAGCCCTGCAGAACGTCATACAAGCCATGGAGTGTCGAGATAGACGCTTCAGGGATTGCAACCAGAGCGACATGAAGCGGAGGAGCCATCGCAGAAAAAGACCGTGTTTGGCGGATTCGAACCGATGGCGGCAGGTTACGCTCTGGTGAGCAGCGGGGCCAGATCGGATGTTGGTGATGCGACGGCACAACGCCAGAGCGAGAAAATCAACAATCACAGGAGACCGATTCAATGCATGCTCATCAACACAAACTCGAGGCCCTCATGAACCAGGCCATGAGCGACCTGTCCGCGGCGCAAGGCGTCATCATGATGAATCTGGGGCACAAGTTAGGCCTTTTCAAAGCCATGGCCGGGCGCGGGCCCCTGAGCAGCGTCGAGGTAGCTCGGCGCAGCGGGTGCGCGGAACGTTACGTGAGCGAATGGCTGCGTTCCCAGGTTACGGGGGGATACGTCACCTATCACCCCATGAGCGATACCTTTGAGTTGTCCGCCGAGCAGGCCTTGATTCTGGCGGACGACACCAGCCCGTACTTCTTGCCCCACGCGCTCGAAATCACTGCTGAGCTTTGGCGTCGTGAACAAAGGTCGCTCGACGCGTTCAAGCACGGGCACGGCGTAGGTTGGTCCGAGCATTCAGAAGGGCTTCACTGCGGGGTAGCGGCGTTCTATCGAAACGCATATGCGGCGCAGCTGGTGCCCCTTTGGTTGCCGGCCCTGGATGGAGTCGTCGACAAACTGAATCATGGGGCCGTCGTCGCGGACGTGGGCTGCGGACACGGCCATTCTACCCGGCTCATGGCTGAGGCGTTCCCTCGCTCCACATTTTACGGCTTTGACGTGCATGAAGGCTCCATCCTCGAGGCCCGCGAGCAGACCCGGGCTGCGGGGCTGGCAGAGCGCGTACATTTCGAAGTGGCGCGCGCCGACGAATTTCAGGGTGGTCCCTTCGACCTGGTGTGCTTCTTCGATGCCATCCACGACATGGGTCACCCCGACCGCGCACTGCGCCACACGGCCTCCCAGTTGGCCAAGGACGGGACGGTCATGCTGGTCGAGCCCTTCGCGCATGACCGGCTCGAGGACAACATCAATCCCGTCTCACGATTGTATTATGTGGGGTCAACGCTGCTCTGTTGTCCCCACGCCGTCTCCGAGAAGGGAGACTACGTGCTGGGAGCGCAGGCCGGCCCAGCCCAGTTGACCAAGCTGATTTTGGGCAATGGCTTTTCAACCTGCAAGCGCGCCCTGGAGACGCCATTCAACATGATCTTGGGGGCGCGCGTTTGAGGTGTTCCGAAGGTCATCGGATGCACTTGGTTCATGCGCTCGATCACAGGGGAGTGTGCCCGCAGAAGTCCCCGTCGTCGGTCTCGATGCACGCTGTGAAGGCAGCCAAGCAGGCTTGCCAAGTGGGACGATGGCCGTCACATGTGTCCAAGCTGAGCTCGCACGCGCCATCCTCTACGGCCAGCCACGCGCCGTCGGTGCAATAAAGCGCCGCGGGCGGGACGCAGACTCCTTGATCGGCGTGAGCACACGCGCAGCCCTCCGCGCCGTCTTCATAGGCATCGTCCGGCTGGTCCGGCGAGTAGCAGCTGCCGTTCTGTGTGCCCCCCAAGCCCCCCAAGCCCCCCAGGCCGCCCAGGCCGCCCAGGCCGCCCATACCCCCAGTGCCGTTGCGACCGCCGGAGCCGTTCCCACCTGTACCATTCGAGCCACCGGACGCGGTGCCTCCTGAGCCTTGGGGATCGGGATCAGAATCAGAGCCGCAACCAGCCGCGGTTGCCAGCACGCCAGCGATCAACCACGGCGCCGTCTTGAAAACAAGAAACTGAGTAGAATTGAAGTTTGCCATCGACCGGACCGATACAACTTGCGTGCCAAACCTGGAACAACGGATCGAAGCGGTTTTGACGCCGATGAGTCACACTGTGCCACTCGTCCGGACGTTTCGGTCCGGCCACCTTCCAGAAAATTTCTGGGCGGCGGGGCGGTTTTTCGCCCGTGTTTCGCGATTGAGTTGGGCACTACGCTTGGAGTCCCATGTCGACCTACTCAAGCAACAAGCACAGAACCCACGCGAAGTTCTTTCAGGGAGGGCTTGCCCTGGCCTTGTTGAGCGCCTGCTCGAGCGGAGAAACCGACTTGCCGGGTCCCTCGGTCACCGGCACCGGCGGCAGCGCAACCGAGTCGGGCTCGGGTGGCGCAGCAACGAGCTTCGGCAGCGGGGGACGTGGAGGGAACGTCAGTGCGGGTGGCAGCCCAACGGACTCCGCATCGGGCGGCGCAGAGACGGACACAGGTGCGGGCGGTGATCCAACGGAAGCCGGGGCGGGCGGCAGCCCAACGGACCCCGCATCGGGCGGCAGCGCAACGGGCGGAACCGATACGGGCCCCAGCGATCCGGACGTCACGGTATTTCTGGCCGGTGACAACGTCGATACGAACGGCCCGCTGCAAACTGTTGTCGAGGACCTGAGTTTCAGCGGAGGAGGTCATATCCTGGTTCGCCCGACAGAGATCACGCAGGAACCCAACACCAAGCACCCTGTAGCCATTTGGGGTCCGGGCGGCGGCACGCCCCCACGTGACTATCTCCAGTTGCTGACGCGCATGGCGTCGCAAGGCTTTGTCATCGTCGGGATCCGGGAATCCACCGGAGACAGCGTCCTCATGTCAGCTGCAATCGATTGGTTAGAAGACCAAGACGCCGATCCAAGTAGTCCCATGTTCGAGCGGCTGATTCTCGATCGCGTCGGAGTGTTTGGCCACTCGATGGGCGGGCTCTCCTCGGAAGCCACGGCTCTCGCGGACGATCGTGTCACGACGGCCCTGTTGGACAACAGCGGATCCTTCAGTCACGACGCATTGGTCAATCTGCACATCCCAACGGGCATCATCTATGGTGAAACAGGGCAGGAGCGCCCCAACGCAGAAGGCGATTTCAACAATGCAGGCAATAAGGGTCCATGTTGGATGTCCATGATGGCCGGCGGCGGCCATGGCTCGGGGCCTTGGGATGGAGCGAGCGCCAACGTGGCTTGGATGCGTTGGCACCTCGGCGGTGAGAACTCACGCAAAGCCGATTTCATCGGTGATGGTGGCAAATACAACGACACCGGGATCTGGAAGACGGAGTTCAAGAACTGGGACTCCTGGAAGAACTGGAACGAGTAGTCCTTGCGCCGAGCTAGCGCTCTGGTTTGACCCTGAGCGATCACGCCTGCTACCATGTCAATGACATGTCGGTTGAGCGCTTGAAGTTCCTTTGCTCTCTTTGCTTCCTCCTAGGATCTGCGTGTTCACCTAAGCCAAATGTGGACAACTATGAAGACGAGGGCTCCTTGTGCCTGCAAGCCCCTCAGAGCGGACAGGCCGACCCCATCCTTCATGTGGAGTTCGAGAGCTGCGCGTCTGGATGCTCCCACGTGGAGGACGCCGAGTGTGGCGTCACCGAAGAGGACGCGCTCTTTCGCGTCAAAGCCAGGGCCGTGCTCGAAACAGCGCGGGGTGGTCCTTGTCCAGCGATTTGTGTCCCAGTGAGAGCCGCATGTCCATTCCCTGCTTCCCTCAACTCCCAGAAGCCGGTTCGTTACGGTGATGAACAATTCTCGATCACTGAACTCCAAGGCAATTGTCCATAGCGCGAGTTCAAAAACGCGCCTGTTCCGGCTCAACGTTCTCGTTCGATACCAAACGAGCGCATCCGATCGCGCAGGGTAGACGGCTGCAGTCTCTGCAGGTCGGACCGATGGCCTCGAGTTCATTCGTGCGTCCGCCGCACGAGTGAACTGAGCACACGCGTCCTACCGAGACTGGTCACCACAAGGTAGACAGTTGTGAGGCGACCGTCTCTCCGGCGCACGCCTCCACTGGCATTTTCACGGTGTTTTTTGCGATATTTTACGAGATGACCATGCCCAACAAAGCGCTCACTTTCGTCACGGTGCCACGGGCACTCGACCCTCGCGTGAGTAATCAGCCTGTGCGCTCTCCGCGTCACTTGCTCTTCCGTGCCAGCGATGATCGTCTCCGCGCTGCGCTCGATGGTGCGTTGCAAGATGAACTCTTCGACCCACGGGAAGGTCTCAATGCCGTAGACATGGCCAAGCTCTCCTACGACCGGGCACGCTTCATCGTCGCTCGGCTGCAGGGACTTTCACTCCAGATAGCGCAAGACCCGCGCGCCCTTTTCTTGCTGCATGAGCTGGTAGGCCCGGTTGACGGCACCGCATGTACGATCCTGGGGATCCACTTCTGCCTAGCAATGGGGTCCATCGTGGCCATGGGTCAAGGCAGGCCAGAACTCGAGCCCATTTTGGCAGAACTGCGCGAGATGCGCTCCGTCGGCGTCTTTTTGGCTACGGAACTCGGGTATGGAAATAACGTCATGTCGCTCGAAACGACGGCGCGTTACCAGTTTGAACGCGACGAGTTCGTCTTGACCTCACCGTCGCTCAAGTCGTTGAAGTTCATGCCGAACACGGCGTTCCCTGTTGCCAAGATCGCGGTGGTGTTGGCCAAACTGCTGGTCGAAGGTCGCGACTGCGGAGTCTTTCCCTTCGTCGTCCGGCTCCGCGACGCAGGGGGCCAGCTCCTACTCGGGATCAAGGTTACTCCGCTCTCGGAGAAGCCAGGTTATGATCTCGACAACGGCATCACAGCTTTTGAAGATGTCCGCATTCCTCGCGCGCACTGGTTGAGCGGGCCCGAGAGCGAATTGGATGAGCACGGCAAGTTTCACAGCCGGATCGCGAGCCGCCGGGGGCGGTTTCTGGCTGCAATGGATCGGGTGCAGACCGGCCGTGTCTGCTTCACGAGCGGTGCTGCCGCCCTGCTCCGTTCGACGGCTTGGATTGCCGCGCGCTACGCCGGACAGCGCTCGGTGGCTGCCCCGAGCGGCAAGGAGGTGTGCGTTCTCCGCTACCGCAACGTGCAATCCGATCTGTTTCGAGCACTCGCTGAAGCCTACGCGCTGACCTTTGCTGTGCGCGCGCTGCAGGACACCTTCGTGGAAAGGCCGTGCGATCCGCACACCTTCAACCTCGTGGCGATCCTCAAGGCGACGGTGTCCCAGCGGGTGAGTGAACTCATTCCGAAGGTACGCGAGCGATGCGGCGCTGTGGGCATGCTGTCCGCCAACCGCATCATTGACTATTGGGTGTACACACAGGGAATCATCACTGCGGAAGGGGACAATCAGCTGATGCTGCTCAAAGTTGGGCGCAGTCTCCTCGACGCCCCGGATAGGGTCGCTCCTGCCGACCCTCCCCCGATATTCGACTTCGACGATCCCGGACGCATCGTCCAGCTCGCTCGGTACCGTGAGCTGCAACTCCGCCGCGTCTTGCAGCAGAAAATCTCATTTAGTCGGAGCCATAGCCGCGATCCATTGGCGATCTGGAACGACAATGTCAGCGGCGTGCTGGAGCTTGCGCGCGCCTTTGGGGCGCGCCTTGTCGCTGAGAACTTCCACGAATCAGTCTTTGGTCTCGACACAAACGCACGACGTCTGGTGCTACCGCTCTTTCAGCTGTGGGCCGTGCACGAGGTGATGACCAACGCCGCTTGGTTCCTCGCCGAAGGATGCATCTCTCACAACTTGTATCGCTCTATCCCCGAGCAGATGGATCACCTGCTCGGAGAAATTGAGGGCTCCCTGGACGAACTCTTGGATGGATTGGGTGTGAACAATGAGACGCTACGCGCCCCGATCGCGGACAACTACATCGAGCATTATGGACGATGCAGCCTCCGTGCCGAGCAGACGCGCTTCACGCACGCTCAAGCGCTCGCAAAGGTCGCCGGCACCAAGCATATTCAATGAGCAACAGACAAAAGTCCCTGGCCTTGCTCAGCCTCTCATGAAGCGCGCCAAGTAGGGTGCGGTTCGGCTCAGCTTGTCGCGAGCGATGACTTCGGGTGGGCCCGCTGCGACGATGCGCCCCCCTTCATCACCGGCACCCGGACCTACGTCGATGACCCAATCGCTCGCAGCGATCACACGGCAGTCGTGCTCGATAACAATCACGGTCCGCGTAGAGAATACCCATACCGCGCGGATAGGTTCCCGCGCGCGAGTACAGCATGCGCAACAGATTGGACAGCGTGGTCACCGTACCCACGGAGGAGCGCGTGGTGGGCGAGCCGCGTTGCTGTTGAAGCGCGACCGCGGGCGGCAAACCCTCGATTTCGTCCACCTCCGGCACCGGCATCTGATCGAACAACCGGCGCGCATAGGGCGAAACTGACTCAAGATAACGGCGTTGTGCCTCGGCGTACAAGGTGCCAAACGCCAGTGACGACTTGCCCGAGCCCGAGACACCCGTGAACACCACTAGAACTCCACGCGGGATCTCGAGCGAGACGTCCTTCAGGTTGTGTTGCCGTGCCCCACGCACTCGTACGAATCCGTCGCGAGCCACGTGACGCGGGGTAGCGGACTTCGGCACAGCCATTGAATAGCACGCCCCAGGCCAAGTCGGACGCGGCGATTCTCCCACTCACCCCCTCACCAGGAACGAAAGCAAATCACCGATGAGCCGGTGCTTATGACTGGCAAACAACCCATGCGGTGCCCCGATGTACTCTTCAATTCGGGCGTCTTGCACCTGCGCAGCGACGAGACGGCTGGTCGCATTGATGGGCACAGTCTTGTCCTCGGTCCCGTGGATCAGCAGGGTCGGCACGTTAAATGCTGGGAGCTCGGCGCGGAAGTCTGTAGTGGCGAAGGCGTTCGCGGCATCGAGCGTCGCTTTGAGGCTCGCCTGCATCGCCATGTTCCATGCCCATTGTTTGACTTCCGCGCTGACGGACTTCTCAAACGTGGAGCGTCCGAAGAAGGTGTCGAAGAACGAGTCAAAGAACTTGGCACGGTCTGTCTTGATTTGCGACGTCATTTCCTCCAGCGCACTGGGGTCAACCCCGTGCGGATGGTCGGGCGCCTTGGCCATGTAAGGGACCACAGACGAGATCAACACAGCCTGCATGACGTGCTTTCCTTCATGTCGGCTCATGTAGCGCGCCACTTCACCTCCACCCATGGAGAAGCCAACCAACGTCGCGTCGCGTGCATTCGTGGCTTCAATCACGTCGGCAAGGTCATCACTCAGCGTATTGTAGTCATACCCCGCGTAGGGTTGATCAGAGCGACCAAATCCCCGCCGGTCGTAGGAGATGGCCCGAAAGCCGCTCTCAGCGAGCGCCATCGCTACGTCATCCCACGTGTCCGACGACAGCGGCCAGCCATGGATCAACACCACCGGGCGCCCCGAGCCCCAATCCTTGGCATAAAGATGAACATCGTCGCGCGTCTTGATGTTAGCCATGATGCTTCGCCCTCCACGACAGCTGGGCAGCAATGAACATGCCAGTTCCGGAGTCTCGCAGATTCCGTCATGCGCTTGCTGATCCGCTGGAGATTCTTTGGGGTGCTCTTGCTTTGTGTGGGGCCAACTGGCTGTTCTGAGACAGAAGCGCACACCCACGCAAGACCTTGCCCGGTGTACTGGTCTGCGCTCCAAGCCTCCGCACGCGCTCCCATCCGATCAGGTGGGTGGAGCCACCGGCTCGGGCACGCGGTTCTTGATCGCCGGCAGGGTTTGTAGATACTCGAAGATCGCACCTAGCTCTTCGTCACTGAAGTTTTGATACACAGGCACGGGCATGGGCGGCAACACCGGCCGACCACGCCCCATATGGCGACCGGTACGGATGGTCTGGATGAAGTGCTCTTTCTTCCACTTGCCGAGCCCGGTTTCCGGATCAGGCGTCAAGTTGGCGGTGAAACTCACACCCCACGGCCCCGCCCACGCGGTGTTCGTGCCGGCTGCAGCCATCACCCAGGGCGCTTGGAGTTTGGGTGCGGGGGGCATCACCAGTTGCTCGGGATGCCCGGAGAGCGCGCGGCTCATGTCCGGTTCGGGACCACGGGGCCCCAACTTGAACGGCGTGTGGCAATCGTGGCACGCGCTGGTGCTCACGAGCTTTTTGCCCAGCGCAGCTCCCGTTAAGGGAGCAGTTGCCGCAGCTGACGACGCTTGCGCCACGGGCGCTGACGGTACGACTGCGTCACCTTTCGCTTTGGGTGCAGCGTTGGCGGGGTCGCAACCCGCGCTCAGAAGAGCGAGCGCGACTAAAGCCAGAGAAGACAGAGCGGGAATGGACGAGTTGAGTGAGAGTTTCATGATGGTTTTCTTTCTTGGGCTGATTCAAAGAGATGTACGTACGGTTCATTGAAGAAGTACGGTTCATTGAAGTGAGTTGATCCAATCGCTGATGAGTCGAACTCCTTCTGTGTCCACGCGGCTGGTTCCCAGCGGGGGCATTTGCGTGATGGGGCTGCGCGAGTTCATGCGTAGGGTGATTGCGCTGCGCGCGGCATCCCCCGGGATCGCGCGACGCGCGTGCGTCTCTCCTGGCAACTGAAAAAGCTCGGTGGGAGCGAGCGCGGCCGCGCGCAAGCGCGCATAAGCCTGGGCGTCGACCACCGACTGGTCGAAGTTGAGCCCGATGTCCGCGAGAGGTCCCTCGGCGTTGTGACAATGCGCGCAATTGCCAAACAAGTAACCGGCAGCAGCCCGCGCGGTGGGGTTGGGCGCGCCGATGCGGGGGGCAACGGAATCAGCTGGATACCCCTCGAGCAACTCGCGTTCGATGAGGTCGCGCAGATCGACCGCCTCGTCAGGAGGGGCATCCGCATGCGCCGCGCCCGGATCGCGATCGGTTGACAGTTGGAGAGCTCCGAAGCCCAGGATAGGTGATGCCGTGCGCCCTTCGTGGCAGGCGCGGCACTCGGCCTCCGCGGGAACCAAATACGGCTCGCCGTAAGTCCGTTTCCCCTGCACGACTTCACCCGCAGGCGCGGCCAAGACGGCCTCGGTCTCGGCCTCGTCCCAAACGTACGCAGCGTAGCCGTAGCTGCCGTCCGCGCGCTTCTCGATCATCCGCGTTTCGACTTTCCCTGCGACAGAAAATTCCTTGAAGAAACGGGTGCCCACCGGAAACTCCCAGCGGTCTGGTTGTGAGCCATCGATGCTCGCGTGAGGCGGCAACACGACCCAGCGCTTCTTGTCCGCGCCATCGCTCCACAGGGGATACTGGGGCACATAAACCACAGCTGCTTCCTGCAGCTGGCCCCACGCGTCCGCGCGGTACAGGCCGGCCTGCGCCAAGGTCGTCGGGAGGGATGGTAGCTGGGCGGTGTTGGCGAGCTGGGCGCCCGAGAGCGGTGACTGGGGCGACCCGTGCGCCAGATCCGTCGGGGCAAGAGCCCCAGCCTCCCACCTGGGGTGTTCGACCGACCACACCGCCCCGAGCACCACAGCGGGCATCCCCACCCAACCTGCAAGACGCAGCAGCCAGATCCTCCAGCCCTCGGGGGCGCACGGCGCTTCGACCCGCGGGTGCGGTACCTCTACGGGGTACGTCGGGATGTTGGTTTCAGATTGCGTCACAACGGGGAATATGGCCGTTTCCTGGTCGCCGCGTTGCTAAGAGTTCCCTCCAGGACTCTTCTAAAAAGCCTATCTGTTCCTTGAGAGCCGGGACAAATGCTAAATAGATCTTATCACCGCGTCGAAATGCCCTCCCCTCACCGAAGACGTCGTCGAGCTCATTGCCTCGGGCCCCGACGTGTGCGTCGCCACGCGTGACGCGGAGCTCCAGCCGGAATCGATGCTCGGCATGGGCCTCAAGCCGCACGGCTGCCGCCATGTGGTCACGGTCTATTTGCCGCAGGTTTCCGCAGAAAAGACCCGCAACAACCTCCTGGACAACGGTGAAATCGCAGTGACCGTCATCCGGCCCATCGACCACATCAGCGTGCAGATCAAAGGCAAAATGACCGCTATCCGCGCCAGCGATGAAACGGATCGGGACCTGCAGTCCATGTTTCGTTCGGCCTTGGTGGAGCAATTTGCGCTCATTGGCTTGCCGCGCGCTCTGACGCGGCGGTTGATCTGGTGGCCTAGCTGGGCAGTCACCTTTGAAGTGCGGGATGTCTACACGCAAACCCCAGGGCCACGCGCTGGCGAACCACTGGGCGCGAGTTGATGAAAGGAACGGCAGGCATGTCCACCGCTGCGACCAGCTTGGAGTCCCTGTGGCGATGCTTCGACGGCATCGTCCCGTCCACCCTTGCTACCTGTTCACGCGACGGCATTCCCAATGTGAGCATGCTCAGTCACGTGAGCTACGTGGACCCCAAGCATGTGGCTTTGTCACGCCAGTTCTTCAACAAGACCACACGCAACCTCGACGAGAACCCGGAAGCGCTACTCGTGATGTGGGATCCCATCACGATGGGCCAGCACCGTTTGCGCTTGCGCTATTTGCGCTCGGAGACGCAAGGTCCGCTGTTTTCCGCGATGGCCACGCGCATCCAGGTCATCGCTTCGCACACGGGGCTCAAGGGCGTGTTTCGTCTGATCTGCGCCGATGTGTTTGAAGTGCTCGCTCTCGAACCGCCTCCGGAAATTGCAGAACCTGCGGCGCCAAATGCCACCAGTGAACTGATCCCCGCGCCCACGGGCATCCCGCGCGAAGAACGGTCGGAGTTGTGGGCGCTGCAACGCGTGATTGAGCGCTTGCGTCGGGCCAATGACCTAGAAACAGTCATGTCGTGTTTGCTCCGCACCTTGGATGAAGACCTCGGGTTCGATCACGGCATGGTGCTCCTGTATGACGAGGCCCTCGGCAAGTTGGTCACTTTGTCTAGCCATGGCTACGGCGAAGGTGGCGTAGGTGCCGAGATAGGACTGGGTGAGGGGCTGATCGGCATAGTCGCCGAGCGCCGAACCCCGCTCCGGGTTGCTCCCTTGGAGAGCGCGCTACGCTATGGTCGGGCGTTCAAGGCCAGCGCGCAGGAAGGGCGCAGCACGGATTTCAGCCGCGAGATCCCGCTGCCCGGTTTGGCCAAACCGCAGAGCCAAATGGCATTGCCCTTGCTGGATGAAGAACGTCTGGTGGGCGTGCTCGCCTTCGAGAGTGAACGCCCCCACGCCTTCGAGGCCTGGCACGAGGTGTTCCTCAGCGTGCTTGCCGACCAATTCACCCAAGCGCTGGTCAGCGCCTTGGACAAAGGAGAGTCAGAGCGTCCCCCGGAGCGCGCCAGTCCTCTGCCCGACCCCCCGGGCCCCCTTCCCGAACTGCTCACTTCACCCCCCGAACCGACCGGTCCCCTCCCGGCTCGCACCACACCACGCGTCGCCGAGGGCTCCGCGCTGCCCCACCACGCGTTTTGTCTGTACCGCAATGATGATTGTGTGTTCGTGGATGGTGAGTACCTGATCCGTGGCGTACCCGCGCGCATTCTGTGGCGCGTGCTGCTCACTCACAGAAACGACGGACGCAGCGTGTTCACCAACCGCGAGCTGCGTCTCGATCCTTCCCTGGGTTTGCCCCCTATTCGCGACAACTTGGAGAGCCGCTTGGTGCTCTTGCGCAAGCGCCTCGAAGCGCGTTGCCCTGCTCTGCAGATCCGTTCGTGCGGCCGTGGTCAATTCCAGCTCGTCATCGACTGCCGCTACGACCTCACGGAGCGCGCATCGACGGAGATCACGTAGGGGAGACCGCGTCCCTTGCCAGAGTGGCCATTCGTTGAGACCCTAGTCATATGTTCCGCGGCATCGCTGAGCAGATCTTGGGTCACGTTGCATCCGGGCGGGTGCAGACCGTGTTTGGCTCGGACGTGAGCCAGCTGCAGGACTTGGTCTTGGGCGGTCTGCGGGAGCGTGACGATGTCCCGTCCGTGGTGAGTATCACCTGGGACGAAGCACCGGGACTCAAGAACGAGTTGGAAGCTGTCGTCGAGGCAATGGCTGAAGCAGCAAGGTCCATCTGGCCTCGCTGGTATTCGTCACCCATCGAGCGATTCGCGCACATCGATCAACCCCTGCCAGATCTTGCTGAGATCGTCTCCCACGCCAGGCGTCAATCGCTCCCGTTCTCCGAGGCGTGGACCAAGCGCGTCTGGGAACGTTGTAAAAAGAAGAAGCTGCCCATTTCCAGAAAAATAGTGGCTGCGGAGCAGGTGCGTCAGCTGGCGCTCGCAATCGATCCGCACCGCCTGTTCTTGGTGGTCACAGTCCTGGGTGCGGCGACGAAGACAGGGCGGCTGCAAACGCTGGCCAGAGCGCTGGAGTGGATGGCCGGTCAAGCGAGCGCTCCGCTTGTTTTCCTGGCACCAGCCGCATGGAAGGATCGTTCCGAGCTCGATGCAGTGACCTTCGGCGCGCTCGATGCGGACGTCCTCGATGAAATTTCTCTCGCAATTCCTGAGGAGCGACCGATTGAGCAAACCTCGATCGTTACGAACCCCAGCGCAGACGAGAGCGGAGTGGTGCTCACTCCATCTTTGCCCGACAAGGCCGAGGCGGCTTCTCTTCGACCCGACTTGGTTGCGGGTTCCGTCGCCTCAATTCCAAACTTGGTGCTCGTTGCAGCCGAGACAGGGGTGGTCGTCGAGCCCATTTTTGGCAAACCTCATCCCAAGAGCCAAGTCGAGAACCATCTAGCTGAATACCTCGCGGCAGACGAAGAACTCCGTCCGTTGTTTCGTTGGAATCATCCCATGCAGGTCCTTGGACCGCTGTGCTCCGTCGACTTGCTGTGGGAGGAAGGCCATCTTGTCATCGAACTCGATGGTCCCAGTCATTGGAAGCAGTTGCAGTACAACAAGGATCGCAAGCGAGACTACGTCCTGCTCCTCGAGGGTTACACCACTGTGCGCATCACCAACGAAACGGTGATTTCTGACGTCTACGTCGTGCTCGAACAGATCCGTAACGTCGTTCATCACCTCCAAGCCAAAGGAATCGTCAAAACCCATGGAACCGAATCCCCTTCAAGCGTTGGTGCTGTGGCGCATGCTCACGGCTGAGACCCCTGAACTTCAGGAACCCACATGGACCAATGTGAAACCAAAACTCAGTCCGACATTGCGAAATCAGCTGATAAAATTTGGCTACATAACGTCTGAAAAGAGGCGCGCAAATCATCTTGTCCTCGCCGACAAAGCCTGGGTCTGGGCAGCATCCACAGCTCCAGCTCGTTTGCCAAAGTCGCCCGAGGGAACACAAGCGTTGGAAGGACTGCTTCACTGCCTCATTCCCTACTTGAAGCGAGAAGGAATTCCCTTGAGCGACGTGCTTCGCAGGCCTGGCCCGGCAAAGGAAGCGGAAAAGGGGGGAAAGCCACCTCCGCCTCAATTGCAATCAACTCCAGTGGCGATAACCAATGGACCACCCAGCGACCAAGTCCTAGCCGCAATCCGGTCGCTTGCAGGTACCGCCCCTACGGGGGCTGTGCGCATGACAGCTCTGCGTTCAGCCGTCGGCCATTTGCAGCGTGGCGCAGTCGATCAAGCACTCCGAGCCTTACGCGACGCGCAACTCATCATCCTCTATCAGGACGACGACCGAGCCTCCCTAACACCGGCTGACCATGATGCCGCCCTGATGGAAGCCGCCACCCCTCGCCACCTCGTCTACCTGGAGAATCGATGATGGACAACGCCCTGCGCGCCCTACGCCAAGCCGATTTCGATTGGACGCTGCGTATTCAGCAAGTTTGGTCGGAAAATGTCCGCGACATCCCGGAGATCCAACGCAGCATCCGAGATGAGTTGGAAGATCGCCTCGACATGTTGTTCGAAAAGCGCGACGACGCTTCGCCCTTGGGTATTCCGTTGGTCGGACCAGCGGGCTCAGGCAAGACTCATCTGCTCGGGAGCTTGCGCGCCTACGCGATGCAGCGAGGATCGTTCTTCGTGCTCGTGGACATGACGGACGTCGCTGACTTCTGGGACACGATCTTGCTCGGGTACCTCCGTTCGCTCCAACAAAGCTCAACTGACGGAAGACGCCAAGTCGACGCGTGGTTGGACCTCATCGTCCAGAAGTACGGCGAAAGCGTGCGCAAACGTGCCAACATCCCCAAGCAACGCCCGCCAGGGCTGATAGTCACTACCAATCAACTCGTCGAATCCATCCGCACAGAACACCGTGCAGCGGCGGCTGAGCACCAGGACGTCCTCCGCGCGCTCGTGCTCTTTGCTTGTGACGATGCTGATCTCAATGACATGGGCTACAAGTGGCTCCAAGGCATTGGCATTGATGAAGAGGAGCGGGAGCACCACGGCTTTCACGTGGCTCAACGCACTGCCTCTCAGATTGTCACTGGACTGTCTTGGGCGTTGGGGCTCGTGGCCCCCACGGTATTGGCCCTCGATCAACTTGACGCTATCGTCGCAGAACATCATTCGGCTTCTCGAGCGGATCTCGAAGACCCCAACGAGCAACAGCTGCGGTCGCACGCGATCATCCAGGGCATCGCCGGTGGACTGCTGGCGTTGCGCGACGTGACGATGCGCACACTGATCATAGTGTCGTCGCTCGAGGCCACCTGGCGCCTATTGGGCGAACGAGCAGTCGTCAGCATGACCGATCGCTTCGAGCCACAGCTGTTCATGAAGCCGACTTCCAGCGCCGACCTGCTCCGGCAGCTGATTTTGAGTCGATTGGCCGATTCTTACGCCAGATTTCAACTCAATCCGCCCTACGCGGGCCATCCCTTTCGTCCCGAATTCTTCGAGCACTACAAGGAAGAGTCTCCGCGCAAACTCTTGCAACTCTGCTATCAGCACGTTCAGCTGTGCAAGCAGCACGATCGCGTTATCGAGCTTGGTACGCGGGCTTTCATTGACGAAAAACCCTTGCCTGTGGTCGACCCCGAGCGCTTGCGCGCCATCACGCGGAAGTTCGAGCAGCTCCGCGCAAACGCAGAGCTACCCGCTCTTTTGGAAGACGAAAGTGAAGACCTGCAGGATGAGGTACTGGAGTTTGCCAGCGACGCTCTCGTCGTCGAAAACCAAGTGCGCGACGCCGTGCATCCTCAGGTCGACAAGGATTTCATGGGCACGGGCAGCTATGCACCGCTTCACGCACGGATCCGATGCATCCTCACCGACGATGGTGAACGCGAACGACACCACGCTTTCCGTTTCTTGGAAAAGGCTCATTTTCGCGCATTTCAAGCGCGTATCAAGGCCGCGATCACTGCCTCGGGGATCGATCACGATCTGTCGTTTCGTGGCCTCACGATCGTGCGAGTGGCCCCACCTCCTTCCGGAAAGGCGACGAGCAAACTCGTCGATGAACTGAAGAGCCGCGGTGGTCACCTGCTCAGCCCCAGCGAGAGCGATCTGCGTACGCTCTGGGCTGTGGCGCGTTTGCTCAAAGACCAAGAGGAAGGCAAAGGTGACAGTCTCATCGAAGAATGGCTGCGCCAAAAGCGCCCCATCTCCAAGTTGCCCGGCTTCGAGCCAATCGTGAAGACGCTCTTTGCTGGGCTCGCTCCAAGTGAGACGGTCGAGACATCAAACTCGACAAAGCCGCCCGCGGCGTTGGTCACGCCGTTCACCCAAAGCGCCCCAGCACCCGCCCAGCCCCACCCAGCGCCCACTCCTGCTGCAGCGGCGATCGTTCCCTCTGCCCCGTCGAATCCAACGCCGAGCATCGCAGAGCCCGCACCGCTCTCTCCGTCCACTACTGTGTCTCCCGTTGCTACGATGCAGAGCCGGTTACCCGTCGGCAGCGTTTGGTCCAGTGCAGCGCCTGGCGATGTCGTCGACCTGCCCCTCGGAGCGCTCGCGAATCACACCTGTGTGCTAGCTGGTGCGGGCAGCGGCAAGACTGTGTTCTTGAAGCGCATCGTAGAGGAAGCGGCATTGCTTGGCGTGCCCAGCATTGTGATCGACGGCGCCAACGATCTTGCCCGTCTTGGTGAACCGTGGCCCAGCCAACCCACAGACTTCACGCCCGGCGATGTCGAGAAAGCGACGCGCTACCACGCGCGAACAGAAGTGGTGGTGTGGACCCCGGGGCACGCCTTGGGCAATCCCTTGGAGCTCGATCTGTTGCCCGACTTTTCCGCGCTCGGAGAGGGAAGGAGTGAGGAAGGAAAGGCAGAACTTCAAGCGGCGATCGCCATGGCTACCTCCAGCCTGCTGCCCTTGGTAGCGCCCGGAACTGGAGAGAAAGTGAGAAAGTCCGAGGCCATCCTGCAAGGCGCGCTCCAACACTTCGCGCGCATGAAGGGCGGTAAGGTCATTGATCTCGTTGGACTGCTCCGCGAACCTCCAGACGACGTGATCGAGCCGTTCAACAACGGCGCCAAGATGGCCCAGAACATGGCAGAGCTCCTCTACTCTGCAATCAAGACAGACCCCCTCCTCGGAGGGCATGGCACTGTGATGGATCCTGGAGTGCTCCTGAAAGGTCCCAATGGCAAGACCAGAGTGTCAGTCATCAACCTGTGCGGGCTACAAGGCTTGGACCGCCAGAGGCAGTTCATCGATCGCCTGGCCACTACGCTCTTTACGTACATCAAAAAGCACCCCGCGCCCAGAAACTCTCTTCTGGGTCTCTTCGTCTTGGATGAAGCCAAAGACTTCGTACCCTCGGGCGCAAACGTGCCTGGCAAGGAGAATATCATTCGCCTCGCAGCGCAGGCCAGGAAATACGGGCTGGGACTATTGTTTGCTACGCAAGCGCCGAAGAGCATCGATCACAAGGCAGTCGCCAATTGCTCCACCTTGCTAGTGGGACGGGCCAATTCGCCCGCAGCGATCGATACAGTCCAAGAGCTCCTCAAAGACAAAGGTGGCACGGCCACCGACGTCGCGAAGTTGGATCGCGGCACATTCTACTTTACGACAGCCCCCGAACGCCCCCGCAAGATCGCGACCTCCCTTTGCCTGAGCTACCACCCATCGAGCCCTCCCAGCGAGACAGAAGTCGTCGAGATGGCGCGCAAGTCGCGCCCATGATTCTCAGCGAGCATGCGTCACGCTTGAACAGGAACTAGCCCGCGTGTACCCTGGTCGCCTGTGCAAAAAGCGCCCGTGCGGTCCTTTGGTCGCCTGCTTGTGAGCTGCTTGCTCATGAGCTGTAGCACCACCGTCCAGCCTGGGATCGTGCAGCATTCGCCCATACCGGACGACGTTCCGCTGCCCATCACCGCAAATCGGGACGACCCTTATCGGCGGGCGATCTGGGGGCGCACTGAAGTGCAGCGCCCTGGCGGCCAGGTCATCGTATTGCACTCCAAGTTGGAGCACTACGATCTGCGGCTTTGGCTCTACACGACGGAAGAACTCACGTTCCAACCCTACATGGCCATCGCTCCCCACGCACACGCCGCTCAGCTCGTGATCAGTCGTCCGCCCCCTCTGGGCAAACACGAGGCGGAGATCGTCTATCTCTCGAGTGAGGTAGACGTCGAGCTCATCCTCGACGAAACGGTTGATACGTGCAGATTTTCGATCTCATCGAGCGAACCACAGATCGATCTTGGGCTCGTGAAAGCCAAAAGGCTCAAGGGTACGGGACAACTTGCTTTCGACGTGCCTATCGACGTCCAGCAGGGGGTTTCCCCTGACCTCTTGCCGAGAGCGGCATACCTTCCAGATCTCGTCCAGGATGTTGAATACTCCGATCCACTCCCACCTGGCTATGTCCTGCGCACGCGACCAAGCCCTGGATTGCTCGCACCCGGCATCGCTCTTTTGGCCTCCGGCTATACAACGAGTTTGATCCTCGCAGGGGCCTATCGTTTTAGCGATGGGGGGCAGCTCTACGCCATTCCAATCGCAGGTCCCGCACTCTACATTCCAAAAGCGTGGCATCAGCTTCAGAGCTACTACGATTGTTCACCCGGCGAGGTATGTGAAGGATCGATGGGCGACCTTGTACTTCCAATCTTCCTGACCCTCACCACCGTTGGGCTCACCGCAATCCAGACCGCTGGTCTTTCGCTCACGATCGCAAGCTTGGTCAAGCGGGACCCGTATTGGACGAGGCAGACGGGCTCCCAACCAAGCGTTCATAGCCGAGCATCCAAGCTCTGGGTCACGGGCGTGCCGTGGTTCGCTCCGGGAACAGCGGGGGCGGCCGTCATCGGTCAATTCTAATTCGTCCTCGCCAAATCGAGCCTTGGGTCAGCTCCACCGCAAAGTGGGATCGCATTGGTGATTGTTTGCCACCTGTGCAAAGATGCTCGCTAGAGCGAAGATGCAAATCAAGCGTGAAACCAAGGGCTGCTTGGCCGGGACAATTCTGCTGCTGGGTCTCCCCACCCTTGGTGTGGCGTGCGGGGGCAACTCGAACGGTGAAGGGACCACGTCAGGCGGCGAGGTGTCCACTGAAGAGACCGATGATGCGACCGAGTCCGATGACTCCACCGCGGAAACTGACGAAACGTCTGAGACGGAGCCCACGAGCGGGAGCGACACCGACGAAACGAGCGGCGCCACGACGGGTGATGGTGAGGGCGACGCACCTGATCTCGATGCGTGTCTCGAGATGAACTTCGACTTCGCCGACGCGCCCCTCAACACCATCGAAGCTACCCAAAAAGAAGAACTGTGCACTTGGTACCAAGGCGTGTGGGAGTGCGCGCTCGATTATGAGGCGATGTGCACGAGTGAAGGGCTCCAAGCAGGGGCCCAGGTGCTCTCCGCGTCGGACGATGGCATCGCCACGTGCCAAGACGCCCAGCAGAAGTGCTTAGACAACGGACCCCAGGCGCTGGAAACGCTCAGGAGCTGCCTGGAGGTGGACGTGATCACTGGTTGCGATGGTTCCCTCGCCGACTACATGTTGTGTATGCGAGCCAATTTCAAACCTTTGGACGATGGGCAACTGAAGCAGTACACGTGCAGCGACGTCTCAGCCTACGCGGAGAAGAACGGCCAGCAGTGGGTAAGCCCCGAAGAATGCGAGACCTTCACCGCCACCTGCGATTTCGGCAATGAATGACGCTTCCCTAGTCAAAACTTCCCTATTTCGGGATACACCCTGATCAAATCCGCCCGCGCTGGGCATGATGCACTGGGCAACACGGTCCTTTTGAAACGCTGGATCAAAGCCCCCTTGGTCAACTTCATGAAAAAAGCAGCACGGCTCTCCCTCGCTTTCGCTCCACTCGCGCCGCTTTTGCTCGGTGCACTGGTGGTCAGTTGTGGGGGTCGCGCACAACTCTTGTCCTACGATTCCGAGGGTCATCCCTCGGCTACGGGTGGCGCCAGGGGCGACGAGCAGCCGCTCTACGAGGACCCGTTCTACCATCCGGGCGCTCCCCGCTTCAGTTGTGACGAAGTCGAGTCACAGCAGTTTGATGCAGCCAACATGCGCGCGTACAGCCTGACCCAAGAAGTCAAGCAGCGAGTCGAGAGCACCCTTGCGGTGATGGACGCGGAAGCGAAGTACAGTCAGATGCTCGGCGTGCCAGTCGGTCCGAAAAACTACCGCGACACCAATCGCAGTCCGGACATTCATGTTCCGGGTGTGGGGATCATACGGGGCTACCGCTACCGCGACGCAGGCCGAGGCGTCAACCTAGAAGCTGGCCAGGACAATCGCTCCGATGACAAGAAGAACTACGCAACTGTGTTTCCGGTTGCGTCCTTGCGCGCAGCATCTTGGGATCTGGATCTGGAACGGCGTGTCGGCGCGGCCATTGGCGACGAAGTAGCAGCATCGAGAAACAACGTCCTGCTGGCCCCGGCCATGAACGTCGTTCGTCACCCGTACTGGGGGCGCGCTCAAGAAAGCTATGGTGAAGACAGTTATCTGATCGGTCGCATGGCCACAGCGATGACCGTCGGCATTCAGACCTATGTGGTGGGTTGTGCCAAACATTTTGCTGCCAACAACATCGAGAAAAAGCGGGCCGATCAGAACGCCATCCTCGACGAACAAACCCTGCGCGAGGTGTATGGCCGTCATTTTGAAATGGTCGTTCAGGACGGCGGCATTGGCTGCGTCATGGCCGCGTACAACTCCGTCAACGGCGTAAAGTCGACGCAAAATGCACACCTGCTCCGCGACGTCCTCAAGGCTCCCATCGAGCAGGGTGGGATGGGATTTCAAGGCTTCGTGATCAGCGATTGGTGGGCGATGCCAGGTGAACAGCTGGCCACGGGGTACAGCTCCGAGACTCTTCAAGCTTCCGCAATTGAGGCGACGGCAGCCGGCACAGACATTGAGGTGCCCTGGCAGCTCCACTACTCGGCAGCCACGCTGCGCAACGTTGACCAACAGCTCGTCGACGAAGCAGCACGGCGCATCGTGACGCAAAAGTACCGCTTCAACTCGGCCCAGGACACCGACCCATGGAGCCTCGTACCCCCCACCTCCACTCTCGCAGGCGGGTCGGTCGCAGCCAACGTGGCGCACGAAGAACTGGCTGAGGAAGCCGCCATCAAGTCAGCCGTACTCCTCACCAACGGCCTCGATGCGAGTTCTCGCGTGCTGCCGCTTCACGGCGCGAACAACGTCGCCGTCGTGGGCATCCGCCAGCACTTCCGACAAATCAGCTCTTCCTTACCGACGACCTGTACAGTCGAATACCTCGACAATGGCGTGAGCGTCAAACGCGAGTGCACCTTTGACTTTGCCACCGACCCTGCTTTGGGTGATCGCGGCTCCAGTCGTGTCAACGGAGATCCAGAGCGCGTCGTGGGACCATTTGCTGGCATCCGCTCAATCGCGGGCAAAGAGCGCACAGTGACGAGCGGCCATACTGCCGAAGACGCGGGCGATGCAGACACTATCGTCGTCGTGGTTGGTTATACCCCCGGGGACGAGGGGGAAGAGTACTACCTGCAACATGGGGGAGATCGCAGTTCGCTCGATCTACCGCCTGGGCACATTGAACTGCTTTGGAGCGTTTTGGACTTGAACAAACCCACGGTGATCATCGTCGAGTCCGGCTCGATCGTGAACCTGCCCTGGCTGGACCACGCCAATCAAAAGCAAGCAACGATTTGGGCAGGCTACCCGGGCGTGCGTGGGGGTACGGCTCTAGGCAAGCTCATCTTCGGCGAAGCGAATTTCTCGGGCAAGATGCCCATGGCCTGGCCAGCCGAGCACGAAATTGAGCCCTTCAAAGGGAGCGAACTCGAGACGGCGATGGGCTATTTCTTTGGCTACCGCGAGTTTGATCGCCGCCAGTATCTCGAAGGCACGGCCGTCGATCTGGTGTTCCCCTTCGGTCATGGACTGAGCTACGCCAGCTTCGAGTATTCAAACATCACTGTACCGTGCGCCACAGTCAGTGCTGAAGCGGTCTTCAACGTCACGGTGGACATCACCAACACCAGTGCAACCGATGGTGACGAGGTGGCGATGCTCTTCGTCAAGCCCCCTGCAAAACCGGATGATAGGACAGGACAGCGCCCCTGGAAGGAACTGAAGAGCTTTGCCCGCGCGTCAGTCCCCGCAGGACAAGCAGTCACGGCCCAGCTCCCCGTGCGCGTGCGCGACCTGCGCCGCTGGGAAGGTGGAGCGGACGGTCGCTGGGTCATCGATAGCGGCGACTACACCATCGCGGTGGCAAAGAATGCGGCCGATGCGGAGACCACGAGCCAGCAGGCAGTTGTAACGGTCGCCGGCGACTAGGCCGGGCGCCTGAAACCCGACCCATGGGTCGAACCGCGCCGGAGGGCAAGATCGCTGCGGGACTGCCAAGCGTGCACGCGACCTCTTTGAGGTTCAGACTCCAACGCATGTTCAGCATCACTCAGTTCCTGGGCGGGGCCCTTTTGTGCACGGGCCTTGTGATGGGCTGTTCTTCCTCCACCCCGTCTGCGTCCTCCGCGCAGAGAACCCAAGGAGACCCCATGACTCATCGAGTACTCATTGCCATGACCAGCCACGACAAGAAGGGCAACACCGGACAACCCACAGGGGCGTACCTGGGCGAAGTCGCTCATCCTTACGACGTCTTTGCCAAGGCAAAGTACACCGTCGAGTTCACGAGTGTCCGTGGCGGAAAAGTGTCGCAGGCAAGAAGGTGAGTGCATTCACCAATGAGGAGGAGCGCGCGGTCGGATTGGACACGGTGGTGCCCTTCCTGCTCGCGGATGAGTTGGTCAAACGGGGCGCCATCCATCAACCTGCGCCGCTCTGGCAAAAACAAGTCGTAGTGGATGATCGTCTCGTCACCGGACAAAACCCAGCGTCTGCAGCAGGCGTGGCCGAGGCGGTGGTCGCCTTGCTCAACCAGTAGAGCGGCAATGCGATAGCGAGGCTGGCCTTGGTCTCCTCAAAACGTTGACGTAGAACGTCGCATGTCAATCTATGGATGGCTGGCCCCGCGCGGCCCAAGTGGATACGGGTATGGCTCAACGGCCGAACAAGTGACCGCGGGGCTCGACCTCACGGGCAAGTCCTTTCTCGTCACGGGTTGCACGTCAGGCCTCGGCGCCGAGGCGATGCGCGTGCTCGGGCTGCGCGGAGCGCGCGTGCTTGGAACTGCGCGCACCGTTGAAAAAGCCCAAGAAGCGTGCGGGGACGGCCGGGGAGCGCTGGGACTTTCCTGTGAACTTTCAGATCCTGCGAGCGTGCGTGCCTGCGCGCAGGCGGTGAAGCAAGCGGGCGTGCGACTGGACGGCATCATCTGCAATGCCGGCGTGATGGCGTATCCTGAGCTACGCACGCACCACGGCTACGAAGCCCAGTTCTTCTCGAATCACATCGGTCACTTCATCCTGGTCACGCACTTGCTCGATCTCTTGGTGGAGCAAGGGCGCGTCGTGATGCTGAGCAGCAGCGCCCACTTCATGGCCCCGAAGGTGGGCATCGAGTTCGACAATCTCGATGGGAAAAAGTCGTACAACAGTTGGAAGGCGTATGGTCAATCCAAGTTGGCCAACTTGCTGTTTGCCAAGGAACTCTCCAGAAGGTTCCAGGGGAGTCGAAGGACAGCCAATGCCGTGCATCCGGGAGTCATCAATACCGGGCTGCAACGACACATGAATCCCGTTCTAGCAGGCACGATGACCCTCATGGGCCCCGTCGCCCTGAAAAACGTGGCCCAAGGAGCTGCGACGGAAGTGTACGCAGCCACGCATCCTGGTCTCGCCGACGTCTCGGGCAAGTACTTTGCCAACTGCAACGTCGCCCAGTCGAGCCCCAGCTCCCATGATGCCGCGCTTGCCCAAAAGCTTTGGACCGTCTCTGAGGAGATTGTGAGTCGGGTTTTGGCGTAACATGACCAAGAAACCGTCTTGGAGGACGTCGACACATCTGCACATTTGCGTTGCGTGATTTTCTCCGGAAGTTTTCCTACCCAGGTCGGAGTGCTGGTAGGATTGATGAACCCCGGGCCCGATGGCCGATGCGCAATGGTTTCCTCGGTCTGGCTCGGCCTTCGCGTGTGTCGATAGTGATTGACAGGCTCGGCCCTCAGGGCGCAGAGATAAAAGCTCAACCAACTGCGTGGGCGCGGTGCACGCGGGTGAAGGAGAGTCATGAGCATTCAAGCATTGCCGGCTGGGATCGATGTGCACATGGGTGGACACCTCACGCACGGGGGCGCAACGTTTCGGGTGTGGGCTCCTCATGCCAGCGAGGTGCTGCTCCTGTTTGGAGGGAAAAACCGCAAAGTGCGTCCGGCGGACGCGTGGCGCCTGGAGCGCCGAGGTGATCACTTCCTTGGGTTTTTGCCCGGGGCCAAGGACGGAGATCTCTACAGCTTTTGGGTAGAGGGGCCCTACGGCAAGGGACCACGGCGGGACCCCTGGGCCCGTGAGCTGGAGTGGCAAGGCTATCCGGAGTGCGATTGCATCCTGCGTGACCCTCACTCCTACCCGTGGGCGTCGAGCGGGTTTTCTGCGCCTCCGTTCCACGAGCTATCTCTGTATCAAGTGCACGTCGGGACGTACTTTGCGACGGATGCACCGGGAGGCAGCGATCAACGATTGGCCCGTCCAGGGCGCTTCCTCGATCTCGTCGAGCGAGTCGAATACATCGCGAACTTGGGGGTGCGCGCCGTGCAGCTCCTGCCTGTCGTGGAATGGGAAACGGAGCGGAGCCTGGGCTACAACTCGACCGACATCTTCTCTCCCGAGATGGATTACTTTGCCCCGTGCGCAGAGCTCGACCGCTACAAGCCAACGCTCGATGCGCTATTTGGAAAGTTCGGGAAAGCAGCTCCATCCAAGAAGATCTTGGAATCGGGGATCAATCAGCTCAAAGTCTTGATCGATCTGTTGCACCTGCATGGCGTCGCCGTGCTCTTTGACGTCGTGTACAACCACATCAACGGGGACGCGAACGAGCAAGCGCTGCGTCGCTATGACTTTTGGGACCAAGACGGGCGCCCGCACGGCATCTACTTTGGCTCAGATGGTTGGGCGGGCGGCATGGTGCCGCACTTCCCCACTGGCGACGTGCGCAGTTTCCTCATCGAGAACGCTGCGTACTTCATGAACGAATACCGCGTGGATGGCCTCCGCTACGACGAAGTGACCGTCATCGATCGCATGGGCGGATGGAGCTTCTGTCAGGATCTGACGAGCACGCTCCACCACCGCAACTCCAAGGTCATCCACATCTCCGAGTACTGGAACTTCGACAAATCCTACGCGATCAAACCAAAAGCAGAAGGGGGCGCCGGGTTCGATGCCACCTGGCTGGACACCGCGCGCGATGGAATTCGGCGTGCCATCGCCCAAGCCGCTGGGGGCCAGAGCGCTTACGTGGGCATGGGGGCACTGCTCGGCTCGCTGTATCCGCCGTTTGGTGGGTCCGGTCACTGGCACTCGGTGCAGTTGATTGAAAACCACGACCTGCATCGCGCAGGCCACGATGAGTACGTGCCGCGCGTGGCACGCCTGGCCGACTCGAACAATCCCCGCTCCTGGTACGCGCGCAGCCGTGCCCGGGTGGCCAACGGCCTGCTGCTCACCGCTCCCGGCATCCCCCAAGTCTTCATGGGTCAGGAGATTTTGGATGACAACGCGTGGACGGATAGTCCGAGCCATCACCCCCACGCGCGCGTGTGGTGGGACGGCCTGAGCGCGAGCCCAGAGATGGCCGATCACCACCGTTTCATGCGCGACCTCTTCTGGGCGCGGCGCCACCACCGCGCTCTCACCGGTGACGGATTCAACCCCTATCAATCCCATGACATCGACCGGATATTGGCCTTCCAGCGCTGGGTCGAGGGCGTGGGCGAGGACGTGGTGGTCGTGGCGAGCCTCAACGAACAAACGCTCTACGGCTACCAGATAGCATTCCCTGCGGGCGGTTTTTGGCGCGAAGTGCTCAACAGCGACGCCTACGATTCGAGCCCGGGGCACGTCACCGCCGGTAACGCGGGGGGTGTCGCGGCCAACGGCGGCCCAGCGTATGGGATGCCCGCCTCCGCGTACATCGTCATCCCCGCCAACTCCATCTTGGTCTTCCGTCGGGGATGATCGAAAAGCGCGACCTCGGTCGTGCTGAGTGAGCAAGCGCGACCTCGGTCGTGCTGAGTGAGCAAGCGCGACCTCGGTCGTGCTGATTGTGCTTGGGAAAAAATATCTTCGGGTGTATGCATGCGACAATGGTCATTTGCCGACGCGCGACTGACTGAGGTGCGGGTGGGTGGGGCATCTCAGGGAACGCGGCGGGTCCATCACCATCCAACCAACCGTTGTCCAAGGAGAGGGCCAAGATGAAATACACCAGAGCAAAACGACTGGCGGAGTCCAGTGATGTCCGCAGGCTGATCGATACCATTCCCACACGCTGGAGAGTGCAGGACTGGGACGTGCTGTACCCATGGTGGCGAGTGCCCGCCAAAGTGCGCATCTTGCTGTATGCGGACAGCAGCGTCCGGTTTAGCGGAGGCTCGTTCCGCAACAGATCCGTTACCGTCGCTATTCGCTAGGTTCTGCGCTGCCTTTCTTGAGGCGTCATCGACCGCATCCCTTACTGTGTGGCCCGGATGGTCCCATCCATGTCTTGCCGGACCATCAACACGAAGGCGAAGCTCTCGCCCCCGTGCCCGCAGCAGGCGACGCGGAGTGGCCGACCTTGGCCGGTCATCAGGAGCCACCGGAAGTGATCGCCTGGGGTCAAATCAAGGACCCTGCCGCGACCAAACACGGACAGGAAATAGGCGTGATCTCGGCCTACGACGGTCACAAGGTGGACGTGGGTCGTGTGGCGGCGGATTCAACCTGGCACCATTGGTTCGATATCAATTTGACCGGCATTGCCGCGCCACCTTCGCCCTACGCGGGCTTTGATGCCACGGCAGCTGGCCTTGCCGCGCTCACACAGATCGATGCCTACTTTCTCAATTGCGGGGTTTGGCTTGCACCTCCCGCACAGCAGGCAGCGATGCGTCATTTTGGTTGGTGGGACGTGTTGTGGTCTGATCGTGTCGCTGAGTTGGGAGTGGACGCGCCGCTTTGGGTGTATGGCGAGGAGGCCATCGACGCGCTTGGTCGTCGGGCGTCGCGTTGCACGGTGAGTCATTGGGTATTCGATTGGCCGATTTACAAGGAGAAAATCCCTTGGTGGGAGTGGCCGCAAGTGCGCGACCGTTTCGAGCTGATCGACCTGCCCATTGAGAGATTTCTCGCAGGTGGCATCCTTCGCAACTTGATCAAGGAACTAGGCCCACAAAGTCAGAAGCGCGGGTTTCCTGACCGCGCGCCTGAGGATAAGGAGCTGGAGAAGGTGATCTCGGCGGGGGTCGAACATGGTCTGAAAGAATTTGCTGACCAATTGAACAAGGAAACGAAGCTTGCCGCGCAGCTCATCTCGTCTCACTTTGGTCGCAAGGCACTCAAGTGAGCGCGACTGCGCTGCTTCTGCCGCAAATGCACGGCGCATAACAAGCGTAGCGTCGGCCAAGGCCTCACTTCGAGCTGTGGAAGAGCAACCCGAGGTGGGGCCCCGCTCGGGCCTGGGGCCAAGCTCGCCCGTTCAGCGGCGCACCAGCAACAGATCTGGTAGGTCTGCCTCATGAGCGAGCGCATGTACACGGACTTGGCAGCCTGGTGGCCGTTGCTCTCTCCCCCTGAAGAGTACGCGGAGGAGGCGAGCATTTACTTGGGTATTCTGCTCGGGCACTCGCCCAGGCCGCGCACCCTTTTGGAATTGGGCTCGGGTGGTGGGCACAACGCTTCCCACATGAAACACGCCTTCGCGCAGATGACGCTCGTGGACCGCGCGCCTGGCATGTTGGAGGTGTCGCGCGCGCTCAATCCGGACGTGGTGCACGTGCAGGGCGATCTTCGCGACGTGCGTTTGGGCACGTTCTTCGATGCGGTGTTCATCCACGACGCGATCTGCCACATGCTCACACGTGACGACTTGCGGCGTGCCTTGCACACGGCGGCGGCGCACACCAAAGCGGGGGGCATCGTGCTCGTGGCGCCCGACGAGACCAAGGAACGGTTCGTTGCGGAGACCAGCTGCGGGGGCAATGACGACCCAGCCAGCGGGCGGGGGATCCGTTATCTAGAGTGGAGTTATGATCCCGATCCCAACGACGAGCAGATCACGGTCGAGTATTCGTACCTTCTGCGGCAGTCCGATGGAACGGTGAGCGTCGTTCACGATCGCCACGCGGGCGGGCTTTTCCCGCGCCAAGTGTGGCTCGACCTGCTCGAAGAAGCGGGCTTCACCGCGCGCAGCGAGGTCTTC
>Ga0315912_10001106_pt1 | contig 35984 bp, 30 predicted proteins | sample VfabasoilMG_FD_204469 | JGI IMG/M metagenome (GOLD analysis project Ga0315912, IMG submission 204469) | Garden soil microbial communities collected in Santa Monica, California, United States - V. faba soil | ecosystem: Environmental > Terrestrial > Soil > Garden | place: USA: California... | reverse complement strand
AGTGAAGGAAAACTTGCTGCCTTCGCCTAGTTTGGAGTCTACCTGAATTTTTCCGCCCATTTTGGCAACTGTTTCTTTGGCAATAAAAAGCCCCAGGCCAGAACCTTTTGAATCTGCCGAGGCCCGGTAAAACATGTCAAAAACTTTGGGCAGGTGTTCTTGCCCGATGCCTTGCCCATTATCTTCTATTAAGATCTCTACGCAACTGTCTTTTCTTTCTGCCGAGATCTTTACGAATTTTTGTGGCTTACGATCATCGTGATATTTAATGGCGTTGCCTATTAAATTACTGACGACACTTCTAAGTCGTATTTTATCGGAATGAATTTCAAGGTCTTTTGAGATTTCAATTTTGTAATCTATTGTGGAGGGAGCTGCATGATGCGAAAACTCTTTCACAATTTCATTTACATGTTCTTTCAGGCGGAAGGATTCAGGCTGAATTTCTGTTCTTGTGTTTCGGTAATAGTCAATAATTTCATGGATGAAAAAATCCTGTGCTTTTAGCCGGTCGTCAATCATGGCGAAATATTTTTTCGCTTCATCAAGGTTCTCTGCATATTTCCCGATATTGACTAACCCCAATATGGTTGACAAGGGCGATCGTAAATCGTGCGACACGCTGTAAACAAACCTATCCAGCTCATTGTTAAGTTTAGTGAGTTCATTGTTTCGCTCTGTAGCTTCAGCCTCTTTCCTTTCCAGCGACAGTTCAGAGTAGTGGTGTAGGTCTATTAGAAAATAAAGAATTGAAATGGATGTGAATAAGGCAACAAAAAAATTCAGGATAAAATTATTGTAAATGTACTCTTGCGAATAATCGGGTTGCAATAGTTTGAACCCCCCGATATAGGCAATGGAAAAAAGCAGAGCTCCGCTCACGGAAAGTGCAATGCTATATCGCCTTTCTTCAAAAGCAAACAACGCAAAAGAACCAATGCAAACAATGATAAGAAAAATGTAAACACCCGTATGAAATGGTTCTATGATGCAGAAAACAAATATGATTACATAAGCAGAAGCAAAGAGCAATAACTTGGCAAGGGTATATTTTTGTAAACGGATAAGCCCCAGGCACAACAGGCATACCAGGCAGAAGGTTACGTTCATTGCAAGATTTAACCAGTATTGCTCTTGCACTCCAATAACGATGTAAGCGAGGTTAGCTACCAGGCATAGTATAGAGAGGTATCCCGTAAACATTACCCGTTTAAATTCTGCACGTGAGTTAATGAACCGGTCTTTGCCTATTATAAACCCACGGATTACTCGAGCTACCTGCATAGAATTGTTGGCGGCAAAGTAGCTAAAATATTAAGATGCAAAACATTGGGTAGCATCCGATAAGCAACAGATGTAAGTTTAAACTTTGATTCTTTCAATAATCGCTTCTAAAAAGTACTTATCGGTTTCATCAAAAGCATTCAGTTGGCTGCTATCCACATCTAGCAACAATTCCACCTTGTTGCCCTTGATAGCCGGAACAACTATTTCTGATTTTGATGCTGCGTTACAGGCAATGTGACCGGGAAATGCGTCTACATCAGGAACAAGAATAGTTTTCTTTTCCTTCCAGGAGGCTCCGCAAACTCCTTTTCCAAAAGCAATGCGTGTGCAGGCAATCGGTCCTTGAAAAGGTCCAAGCACCAGCTCATCGTTTTTCACAATGTAAAATCCCACCCAAAGAAAATCGAAAGTTTCCTTTAGCGCTGCAGCGATATTAGAAAGGTTGGCAATTAGATCCGGTTCATTCTCTATTAAAGAATTGATTTGAGGCAGCAGCGTTTGATAGCGTTCTTTTTTATTTGCTGAGCCGGAAAGGATTAATTGCTCCACGATTTAATGAGGTGATTGGTACCGTATGATATTCTTCAGCCGTTCGGGCATTGAAGTAGGGTTGGCAATTGAAATAGCTCCATACTGGGTCAATAGAGGCTGAGAGACATTAATGTAGTGAAAGAAAAAAACTGTCCTAACAATTCCATTCTCATTAGGCGACAGAGGCTCACCGATAATATTTTCTCCTGTTGAGTCCAGAAATTTCTCATCCCATGGCACTTGCCACTCCATTTTATCTTTGCCTTCGATTACTTGTGTAATTTGACCGAAATCAATATTTTTTCTTTCATCTTGAATAGCTAATTCAATAAGAACAACATCGGGAATTTGCTCCTCCTGGTATGTTCCAATCAACCGCACACGATTTTCACCTGAAAATTCAATGAGAGGCTGGTCGCCTTCAGGAATAGATTCACCATCTTCCTTAATTGGAAAGAACTTTTTCTGAAAAATTAAGATGGTGGTTACTCCTATAAAGATGGATGAATCGGCAATGTTGAAAACCGGACTGAAGAAAAGGCTTTCTGTTCCTCCGCATGGCATCCAGGACGCCCATTTAAGGGCATAGCTTCCGATGGAAATTATTGTATCTCCGCCACAAGGAATCCACGATGGCCAGGTGAATTCAACCAATGGAAAAAAAAGCATGTCAATCACCTGCCCATGAAACCAGGGTGTTACCGAGTCCAACGGGTGATTTTGAAAAAGTACACCGTAAAATGTACTGTCAATTACATTGCCGATTGCGCCACCTAAAATCATAGAGAGGGCAACCAGGAATCCGTAATGTATTTTTTTTCTGACGGATCGTAACAAATAATACCCGATTGCAAACATGGCGACAATGCGAAAAATGGTGAGAGCCAGTTTTCCGAACTCGCTATCCCACCGAATGCCAAAGGCCATTCCCGGGTTCAATAAATAATGCAACTTGAAACCATATCGCCCATCGGCATAACCCAAAACGGTTATTTCCTCGTGCAAGTACATATACTTTTGAACCAACAATTTGCTGGTCTGGTCAATGAGTATTACCAGCAAGGCAATCGCAAAATATTTTAATGAGTTTGGTTTCTTTTCCAATTCTAGTTCTTCCACTGGATAACACTTTTTATTTCTTCACGTCTACTTTAACCTGCATGACTAGTTCATCGATATCGAGTGGCACTGCGCCTTCGATTTTATTGTGGAACTCTATGCTAAGGGCCTGGGTTTCATTTTTTATAAATGATTGATACTCTTTAATAGCGGTATGATGGCCGTTGGTTTCGCTGGTTTCTATTTCGATCGTAATCTTATCGAGCACTTCAAGGCCCATATCTTTTCTTAAATTCTGAATGCGGTTCACGAAGTCGCGGGCAATGCCCTCCCGTTTCAATTCCTCTGTCACCGTAATGTCAAGCGCCACGGTAACGCCACCATCATTAGCTACCGACCAGCCCGGAATGTCTTCAGAAGAAATAATTACATCGTCAGCAGTCAGGGTAAACTCCTCTTTCACCAGGCTTCCTTTTTCAATTGCTTTGATATCGTCTGTTCCAAATGCCTGGATGAGTGCAGCAACTTCTTTCATTTTTGGCCCGAACTGCTTGCCAAGTTTAGCGAAATTCGGCTTCACTTTTTTCACCAGCAATCCGGAAGCATCATCAATGTATTCAATAGCTTTTACGTTTACTTCGGCCTTAATGATTTCTTCCGTTGTTTTAACCCGTGCGGCAAATTTTTCATCCAGAACAGGCAATAATATTTTGCTCAGCGGTGTGCGCACTTTTATTTTGCTGGCCTTGCGGATGGAATGTACCAATGAACAAATTTTTTGGGCATACTCCATGGATCTCTCTAATTCAATATCTGTGTGGTTGGTTTCCGGGGCTGTCCAATTGGTATGATGAACAGATTCTACGCGAAGTGGAGTATTATTTTTCTTCGCGCTTTCACGGATATTGTCTGACAAATTCTTGTAAAGAAAATCAGCAAAGAAGGGCGCAATGGGCGACATGAGTTGATTCACAACCATTAAACATTCATACAGCGTTTCGTAAGCCGCTTTTTTGTTTTCGGAAAGCGCCCCACGATTGGCCGGCTCCCAGAAACGCTTGCGGTTCAAACGCACATACCAATTGCTGAGGTGGTCGTTCACAAAATCCTGAATGACCCGCGCTGCTTTTGTTGGTTCGTAATCATCATAAGCAGCAGTCACTTCTATGATCAATGCCTGAAGTTTGGAGATAATCCATCGGTCGAGCAACGCCAACTTCGTAGGGGGCACATTGTTCATTTCATCCTTCGTAAAACCATCAATGTTTGCGTAGAGCGCAAAGAAGGAGTATGTGTTATGCAGGGTTCCAAAAAGTTTGCGTTGCGATTCGGTAACACCATCGAAGTTAAACTTCAAATTATCCCACGGAGGGGCATTTTCAACCATATACCAGCGCAACGCATCGGGGCCATATTTTTCCATTGCCTCAAATGGGTTCACGGTGTTGCCCAACCGCTTCGACATTTTATTACCGTTTTTGTCGAGCACTAACCCGGTGGAAATAACATTTTTAAAAGCTACGCTATCAAAAACCAACGTGGCGATCGCGTGAAGCGTAAAGAACCATCCGCGAGTTTGATCCACGCCTTCGGAGATATAATCGGCAGGGTAAGAGGAAGAGAAAATTTCTTTATTCTCAAAGGGATAATGTAGTTGAGCTGAAGGCATCGCACCAGAGTCAAACCAAACATCGATCAAGTCCGGTTCTCGGTACATAGGTTGTCCGCTTTTGCTTGTCAAAATAATTTCATCCACATAGGGGCGGTGCAGATCCTCCAGTTCTTGGTTTCCAATTGCCGATGCTATTCCGACAGATTTTGCTTTTTCAATTTCGGATTTTAACTCTTCTATTGATCCAATGCAGATTTCTTCTTTACCATCCTTCGTTCTCCAGATAGGCAGCGGGGTCCCCCAAAACCGTGATCGCGATAAATTCCAATCCACCAGGTTTTCCAACCAATTACCAAAGCGGCCTGTGCCGGTGGACTCAGGTTTCCAGTTGATGGTTCTGTTTAATTCAACCATCCTTTCCTTTGCCGCAGTGGTTTTAATAAACCACGAGTCGAGTGGATAGTATAAAACAGGTTTATCGGTGCGCCAACAATGCGGGTAGGAGTGCTCGTATTTCTCTACTTTAAAAGCTTTATTCTCTTCCTTTAAAATGATGGAAATAATAACGTCTGTTGATTTATAATCAGGATGTGCCTCATCTTCATTGGTATAGTTCTTAACATAGAAGTCATCCTCACCAAGGGGCTTATGTGTTTTTATTTTGAATTGTTGAATACCTCCCTGCAATTTTCTTCCAATCTCTTTTACAAATCGACCGTGCTTATCTACCGTGGGCACTTCATTTCCGTTTTCATCTTTCAGCGTGAGAGGGGGCAGGCCATACTGTTTGGCAATCCTAAAGTCATCGGCACCAAAAGTTGGTGATGAGTGAACAACGCCTGTTCCATCTTCGGTAGTAACAAAATCTCCGGCTACAACCTGGAAGGCTTTTTCGGCATCGTAAAGAGGTGGGAGGTAAGGCATGAGTTGTTCGTATTGAATGCCTACAAGCTCTTTGCCCAACCACGATCTGTAGGAAGATTCCCAAGGAATATCCTTATCACCCGTTTTATAATCTTTGATTAATTTCTCACTTCGATCACCAAACTTTCCATGGTCGGCAATTGATAGATCACGTGGTTTGAAATAATTACTCTTTCTTTCAACCGCTAGAATCACCCGAATGGGCTTACCAGTGTACTGATTAACTGTCCCTATCATTATATACTGCAAATTACCTCCCACAACTAATGCTGTATTTGAAGGTAATGTCCATGGTGTTGTTGTCCATGCAAGTATGTATATATCGGCATCGTTTAATTCAGGATTTTCAAGCTGAATTTTCTTATCCCAAAGGAACTCCGACTTCGCATCACGTTTCACTTTAAACTGAGCAACAATGCTCGTGTCTTTCACATCCTTATAACATCCGGGTAAATTAAGCTCGTGAGAGCTAAGGCCTGTTCCGGCTGCGGGCGAGTAAGGCTGAATAGTATAACCCTTGTACAATAATTTTTTCTCGTAGAGATTCTTCAATAACCACCAGATCGACTCAATGTATTTACTGTCGTAAGTGATATAAGGATTTTTCAAGTCAACCCAGTAGCCCATCTTCTCGGTAAGATCATCCCACTGATCTTTATACATCATCACGGTTTCCTTGCACTTCTGGTTGTACTCGGCAATAGAAATTTTTGTCCCGATGTCGTCTTTGGTGATGCCCAATATTTTTTCTACCTGCAACTCAACCGGAAGGCCGTGGGTGTCCCATCCGCCTTTACGCTTCACCTGAAACCCGCGCAATGTTTTATATCGACAAAAAATATCTTTAATAGTTCGGGCCATTACATGATGGATACCGGGCGTTCCATTAGCCGATGGCGGTCCTTCATAAAAATTGAATGCGGGTTTCCCTTCCCGTATGCTCACCGACTGTTCGAATATTTTTCCCTTCTTCCAATGCTGCAGCATGTCGGAAGCAATCTTTGAAAAATTGAGTTCTTTATGTTCGGGATACTTGGTCATTAGTGTAATTAATGAGATTTACATGAAGCAGATTTCAGATGCCTGAAATCCTGTTTTAAAAAAATATTCTACTCCGCAGCGCCAGCCCTGTCATGAATTTTAATTTTACTTAAATCAATGGCTTCATCCTCAGCCTCGCCATAAAAAGTAGGATCCAGTTCATCAATCAATAAATGTTCAACTTTCGGTTTGGGCTTATCAAAAGTGAGGATGAGTGCCGGAAGCAATATTAAATTGGTGAACATGGAAATTACTAAAGTGGTGGAAGTGAGAATGCCCAACGAAATGGTGCCTCCAAAATCGGAAAAGGCGAAAATGATGAACCCGGCAAACAACACGACAGAAGTGTAAACAATACTCTTGCCTGTTTCTAAAATGGTATCGCTTATGCAGCGGGGCACATAAAATCCACCTGATGCGGAAAATAATTCTTGTCTGTATTTGGCCAGGAACCGGATCGAGTTATCAACCGAAATACCGAATGTAATACTGAAAATGATGGCCGTGCTTGGCTTTAATGGAATGTTTAAATAACCCATGAGCCCTGCCGTGATGGCCAGCGCCAGCAAATTTGGGATGAGCGAGATAACGATCATGCGCACATTGGCAAACAGCAGGGCCATAGAAAGGGTGATCAGTATACAAGCCAATATTAAACTTTCTGTTAAGTTGTTGATTAAAAATTTATTTCCCTTGATGAAAATTTTAGACGACCCGGTCACGGTTACATTTACGCTGTCGCTTTTCGATTTTAGATTTCCTTTTAAATCCAGCCTGAGCTGATCGGCTTTGGGCTGAATTACCTGCTGCAAGAGTGAGTCCATCTTCTTAGAACCGATATCAGCCATTTGCATGGAGATCCGCATTTTGCTGAATGTGGTGTCCACAAATGATTTGAATATCCCACTGTTGTCCTTCTGGCCTTTCATGTAGCGCAAAATAAAACCAGATTCCGATTTCGATGGCAAAGCATATCGCTCGGGATTGTTGTTGTAATAGGCCATCTTAGCGGCCTTCACAAAACTGACAATCGAAACCGGCCTTGATGTTACAGATATGGAATCGAGCGATTGTTCAAACGCATCCACAAGTTGAATATTTTTTACATCAAGCAGCGGTCGTTTGCGCTTGGTGTGCAGGTCAACCACGATCTCCAGGGGCATTACACCGGTAAAATTTTCTTCAAAGAATTTTAAATCTTTCTTCACCTGGTCTTTTTCGGGTATGTCGTCTACCATGTACGACAGCGTGTCCAATTTCCAAATTCCAAGAACAGAGAAAACCACCAGCCCTAATGCTGCCAGGTAAACTGTTTTTCGGTTGGTCTGCACGAGTCTGTCAATTCCCCTCACAAAACCACCAAGCAATTTGAAATCGAGATGCTTTAGATGTTTGGAGTTAGGTTCGGGCATCCAGCTGAGAATGCCAGGTATCATAATCAGACTCACAAAGAACAAAGCAATGATGTTGATGCCTGCCACTATACCAAACTCGCGCATCACCATAATGTCGGTATAGAGCAATGTTAAAAAACCAATAGCAACGGTTAGGTTGGTAAGGAAAGTGGCCAGCCCCATTTTTTGCACTACAACACGAATGGCTTCCATTTTATTACCGTGCTTGATGAATTCGCTATGGTATTTGTTAAGCAGATAGATAGCGTTGGTTATGCCGATGGTAACGATTACCGGAGGGATCAAACCTATTAACATTGATATTTTAAATCCAAACAGGTTTACTGTGCCAAGTGTCCACACCACCAATATGCCGATCATGATCATACTAAAAATTACGGCACGGAAAGAGCGAAAGAAAAGCAACATGATGATGCCTGTTACGAGTGCAGATAATTCCAAAAAGAATGAGAGTTCCTTTCGAACCTTTTCCGCCACCACGGTGCGCACAAAAGGCAGGCCTGCATAGCGCACTTGTATTTTTGTTTTCTCTTCAAATCGTTTGCCGGCCATTACAAGGCTATCAGTCATGCCTACACGTTTGGCGGAATTGGCATAGGCTTTATCAATGGATACAAGCATTGCCATGGCGCCAACCTGGTTGAAAAGCTTGCCTTTGTAAAATTGTTGATTGGAGGCCACGCCCAGTAAACTATCCAACTCCTGTTGCGATTCTATTTTTTCCGGGAAGAGTGACATGAGAAAGAACCGTGAGTTGGCTGTGTCTTTCCCGATCATCTTCATCATGGGAAGGGACAGTACTTCATTTATTCCGCCAATTTGTTTGAGTTCTTTGTTCAGTTGGCGCAGCGCTTCAAAGTTTTCGAGTTTATATATGGCACTGTCTTTCATGCCAATGGCCAGTACGTTGCCGTCTTCCCCAAACTGCGCCTTGAACTCATTGAAGAAAACCATGTCGGGGTCGTTGGGTGGCACGGTACGTGCAAAATCATAAGCCAACTCCACCTTTGAGGCATAATAACCCATCACCACCGTAATGGCGGCAATCACCATCATAAGATACAGGCGATACCGGATTATTGCATCGGAGATTTTATGCCACATTAGCTAATAAAATAGCGGCAAATCTAAAGGATTTTTGGGTTCTAAAGGCCTTTTCGAGAGATGAATTCAGTTACCCGATCGCAGTTTTGGCAGCTTGTTTCAGCTTGAGGCAAAATCCAAAGGTTATTATAGAGGAAAGTCCTAAATAAAAATAAATGAAATAGGTGACGCCCGGCAACAGGGAGTTTATTCCAAACCAATCCCCCGTACTCATCAACAGGTAAATCCCCATTCCATTTTTTATCAGCTCCCAAACAAAAGCATAAGGATTGTTGTCCATCAGTTCGGTATAGGCATAAATGCAGAGGAAGATAAACCCTCCATAAATAAAAATATCGGGTGCACCTATTTTAGCTATGTTTCCAAACAGGTGACTGCTAAATAGCAAGGTCATTATTATTTGAACGTAACTCCAGGCTAAAACTGAAGGTGAATTTTTTGGGTCATATTTTTCGAAATGAAAAACATCTTCAATTTTATATACCGGATATTGTTGAGCAACATCGGGAGGTCGCCAGCCCAGCGGCATAAACCAAACCCGGAACTTATCTAACCAGCTTTGGGCTCGCCAGGCATCTTTTACCAGCAACCACATATGCATGAAATTTATTTTAATAGGGTTCCATGTGCGCACGGGTCGCGTTACCCCATAGATGGGTTGAACATTATCGAGTTCCTGCTGATAAGTGCCAAACCATTTATCCCAGAAAATAAAAATCTGTCCGTAGTTTTTATCTAAGTATTCCTTGTTGATGGCGTGATGTACCCTGTGATGTGATGGTGTAACGATAATTTTTTCAAGAAGGCCCATCTTACCAATGTGCTGTGTGTGATACCAAAATTGAGCAAACAAGTGCAACGGGGCGACAATGGCAATAACGGATTGGGGAACACCCAGCACGGCAGCTGGTAAAAGAAAAATGGCAAAGATTTTCACGATTGTGGAAATACTTTGCCGAAGGGCACAGGCCAAATTAAACTCTTCACTGCTGTGATGAATAATGTGGTTGTTCCACATAAAATTTATTTCGTGGTTGAACCGGTGCAACCAGTATCCCGCAAAGTCAAGCGCTATAAAGGCAACAAAATAAGTTGGCCACCCTGAATCAATGGTCGCGATGGATAACTTTGAAACAAGCCAGGGATAGGAGATAATGGCAAAGCTCAGTCCGAGAACATCTTTGGTAGCGTTGGTAATGCCCGAACTTAAACTTGAAATCATGTCGTTAGTTCGAACGGTGTCATTGCCTTTCCACCATCCCCACCATTTTTCAAAAAGGACGAGCAATAAGAAAGCAGGCGTGGCTATAAGTAATATTTTTCCGTAGGCCTCCACTTTGTTGTTGTTGATCGGTGTTGTTGTTTGATGAACGATGATCGTAAACCAATCATAAAATTAGTAAGGGTTCTTAATATGAACAACTTTAAAATACCAGGCAGTAAACTTTGAATGGCTCTTCTTACCGAAACAATTATTCAAAAACCCCGTTTGCCAATAGAATTTAAATACTATTTTACGACATAACTTTTCTCATGACAACTCAATTACCCAATCAACCATCAAGTCGGATTGAAATTATTGATGCCCTTCGTGGTTTCACTCTTCTTGGAATTATAATCGCCCACATTACCGAGCAATATTATGCCGGCCAGATGCCAGAGAAAATCACTTCATCCGGGGTTAATAATGTGTTCGATCAGATTGTTTCCGGGATTGTAGGTATTTTGATTTCGGGGAAATTCTTTATGATTTTCTCATTCCTTTTCGGGTTGAGTTTTTTTATTCAAATGAAAAGCAGTACGGGCAATTCTTCTTTCCTGCTTCGGTTTGCCTGGCGCCTGATTTTGCTCTTTATTATTGGTATGGTGCATCACATACATTACCGCGGAGATATTCTATCTATTTATGCTATGTTGGGCTTTGGCCTACTGCTCACCTATCGGCTTCCCGAAAAATATATTTTATGGTTGGGATTGTTCTTGGTTTTTGATATCCCCGGAATGGCAACCCGCATTACCAGTTTGTTTATTGGCCATAAAGACACATTTATTCAAACAGAACAAGTTGAGTTAATGCAATACTTTGAAACGTTTAAGAATGGCTCTTACGCTGATTTGATAAAGGCTAACCTCGAAAGCTTTAAAGATAAAATGGACTACCAGGTTTGGTCAGGACGGATATATATTACCATGGGGTTGTTCTTGCTTGGTTTTTATGCAGGCCAATGGAAACTCTTCGAGGATTTGCCGGCTAAAATTCCTCAATTGAAAAAGTACATGATATTTGCTGCTTGGACCTTGCTGGGAGTATTTATAGGGGGCTTGGTGTTTTTCGGTGTTGGTAATGGGATGATGGGAGGGCTTCCGCAAGACATAAACGTTAGCGCATTTTTGTGCTTAGCTGATATTTTTAATGCATGCCTTTCTATGATTTACCTCGTGTGGTTTATCCTGCTTTTTGAAAAAGAAAAATGGAGAAACCGACTTATGCACTTTTATGCTGCGGGAAGGATGGGGCTTACCACATATTTAATGCAAACCGTGTTTGGTGTAATCATTTTTTCGACACTTGGTTTTAAAATGGTAGGCGAAATTGGAACGGCAATTTTATTCGTACTGGCCATTGTGCTTTTCATCTTTCAAATGTGGATGGGGAAAGTATGGCTCAAATATTTTTATTATGGGCCGGTGGAATGGATTTGGCGATGCCTCACCAAACTTAAGCTGGAGCCATTGATGAGGTAGAATTACAACGCCCCGGCCTTAATTTCGTCCACCACGGTTGGGTCGAGAAGGGTTGTAACATCGCCAAGGTTGCTGGTCTCTCCTTCGGCCACTTTACGCAAAATCCTGCGCATGATTTTTCCCGATCGGGTTTTTGGTAAGCCGCTCACAAATTGAATTTTGTCGGGCTTGGCAATTGGCCCAATAATTTTTGAAACTACCTCCCGGATTTCTTTTTTCAGTTTCTCCTCTTCGGTAGGCTTTTCATAGCAGATTACATAAGCATAAATTCCTTGCCCCTTTATATCGTGTGGGAAGCCCACCACAGCCGATTCACAAACTGCGGCATGTTCATCAATTGCGCTTTCAATTTCGGCCGTTCCCATGTTGTGCCCGGATACAATTATCACATCGTCTACTCTTCCGGTAATTCGATAATAGCCATCTTCATCGCGCCTGCAGCCGTCACCGGTAAAATACATTCCCGGAAATGTGGAAAAATATGTTTCCTTAAAGCGCTGGTGGTTGCCATATATTGTTCGCGCCATGGATGGCCAGGGAAATTTTAGCGCCAGTCTTCCTTCCACTCCATTTCCCAAAAGTTCATTTCCTTTATCATCAAGAATGGCGGGCTGCACACCTGGCAAAGGGAGTGTTGCAAAACCCGGTTTGGTTTTGGTAACTCCGGCAATGGGTGAGATCATAATTCCGCCAGTTTCGGTTTGCCACCAGGTATCTACAATCGGGCAGTGCCCTTTCCCAATATTTTTGTCGTACCAATGCCAGGCTTCCTCATTTATTGGTTCACCCACGCTGCCAAGAACTTTTAATGATGAAAGATCGCTTCGTTCCACAAAACTGAGTGGGGCTTTTTCCAACGAGCGAATGGCAGTCGGTGCTGTGTAAAAAATATTGACCTTATGTCTTTCAATGGCTTGCCAAAACCGTCCCCAGTCAGGCCAGGAAGGAACACCCTCAAACATAACCGTAGTAGCTCCGTTTTGCAGTGGACCATAAAGAATGTAAGAGTGGCCCGTAATCCAACCCACATCGGCAGTGCACCAAAACGTTTGACCTTCCTGATATTGAAATACCGTTTGAAAAGTATAAGCGGAGTAAACCATATAACCGCCACAGGTGTGCACCATCCCTTTTGGTTTTCCTGTTGAGCCGGACGTATAAAGTATAAACATCAAGTCCTCCGAATCCATAGCTTCAGCTTCGCACAGGTTCGGCATATTTTTTATTTCATCGTGCCACCAGAGATCGCGGCCGGGCTTCATTACAGGATTGCCGGAGGTAATTTTCAATGTAATAACCATCTCAACCGAAGGACATTTTTCCAGCGCTTCATTTACAATGCTTTTAAGGTCGAGGGTTTTATCTCCACGAAAGGCTCCATCGCTGGTGAGCACCATTTTACAACTACAATCATTAATCCTGTCTACTAAAGAGCCAGACGAAAAACCGGCAAACACCACCGAGTGCACAGCACCAATGCGTGCGCAAGCCAGCATGGCATAAGCCGTTTCAAGCACCATAGGCATGTAGATGCAAACACGGTCACCTTTTTTTATACCCTTAGCCTTCAGCATGTTGGCCACCCGACAAACGTTATCAAAAAGTTGTTGGTAGGTTACAGATTGGCTTGAATCTTTAGGATTATTTGGCTCCCAAATAATAGCCGTTTGATTAGCCCGCAGCGGCAAATGGCGGTCGAGGCAATTCTCAGTTATGTTGAGTTTGCCTCCTAAAAACCATTTCATGTCAGGCTTATGAAAATCCCATTCCAGAACCTTGTCCCACTTTTTTTTCCATTGAAACCCGGAAGCTACTTCTGCCCAAAATGCTTCAGGATTGGCAAGGCTTTCATGGTATGTTTTTTTATAGGAATCGGGCGAACTAACAGTGATCATATTTACTTCTTGCTTAGGAATTGAAATATAGAGGCAATTTTCTGAAAGGTAAAATTAAGGCTTTTGGAAGGTTTCTGTTTTAGCGAAAGCGTTACAAAACAACCAAAAATATTTTTATAGCTTAGATATAAGATGGACTTCAACAAATTCATATTAGGTAGTCAAAAGGTTGAAACTGAAGACCAAGAGCGCAAAGTTTTACTTGGTGGCTACTTAATATTGTTTTACTTCCTTGTTGACGCCTTTTATTTCGTTGTCAGCCTGTTTAATCCGCAGGGTATTCCCTGGATATTAATTTCCGGTGCGGTGGTTTCTCTAATTAGTTTTGGTTTGCTTCGTAATAGACATACTAACTGGGCGATTTTTGTTTATCTGGTAAGAGCCAATTACATTATTTATTTTTTTTCCAGTCAGGAAGGTTTGGAGACAGGCACTTTTATTTTCTTCCTTTCCTATGGAATAACCCCTCTTGCCTTTTACGGTTATACCGATCGATGGAAGGGCATAACGTATGCATTGGTTAGTTACTTCCTGTTCTTAATAACCAAATTTCAACCCGGCAATTTTCGCCCCGATCAGGCCAATTTTTATTTTATTATAAACTACACCGTAGTTGGGGTTACACTGGCCTTCATTATTTTATTTTTTGATCGGATGAGTAAAGAAGCTGTGCTAAAAATAGATAAACAAAATAAGGATCTGGTAAAGGCGAATGATGAACTTGACAAATTTGTTTACAGTGCCTCGCACGATTTACGGTCGCCACTGGCATCTGTGCTTGGCCTGGTGAAAATTTATGAATTGGCTATATCGGCTGATGAGCGGGATAAAATTATTGAAATGATTAAGGCTCGGGCTATGAAAATGGATGACTTCATAGCCAAGATTCTGGATTATTCTCAAAACACCAGGAAGGAAATTAAAATAGAGCCGGTTCATTTAAAGTCAGCGGTAGTGGCCAGTATTCAATCCCTTCAATATCATCCAGGCTTTGACAAAGTTCATTTTGAGATCGAAATCTCGGAGGACCAAACTGTTCTGGCCGATGCGGAGCGAATAAAAATTATTTTAACCAATTTAATTTCTAACACCATAAGGTATCGCGATGATAAGAAGGGAAAAGCATGGGTGGGAATTTCCTCCAGGGTTGACAAGGCTAAGGTATTAATTTTCATAAAAGACATTGGCGTAGGCATTGAGAAAGAGCATTTGCCCCGGATATTTGAAATGTTTTATCGTGCCCATTCTTTCTCCGATGGTTCTGGCATTGGACTTTATATTGTGAAGGAAAGCCTCCTTAAAATGAGTGGAGAGATATCGGTAGAGTCGGAATTCGGAAAGGGTTCAACTTTCACGGTTTCTCTGCCTCAATTGGAGAAATAGATTTAGTCCGGCTTATCTAATGCGCCTTCCCATTTGCTTACCACGCTTGTGGCAATGCTGTTTCCTATCACATTGGTGGCACTACGGCTCATGTCGAGCAATGGATCAATGCCAAGCAAAAGGGCAAGGCCCGCTTCGGGAATGTCGAATGCACTGGTTCAAGACCCTTGGCTATAACTAAGGGTGGGCGACCCAGACAGGCAATCTCTGAACGTATTTTACTAAACTTGCATGAGATAAATTTATTGAACAATGTTTCGGACTATACTTCTAGTAGTGTTGGGTCAAATTCTTTGTTTTCAAGGGTACACTCAACAAGTTAACGTAGCCCAGTACCTTGATGCGAGCATTTTTGATGGAATAAACCCCTTTGACTATAATAAAATTAAGTTTAGCTGGAATATGGCTGGCAATGTTCAAATTGAGATGAACGAAGGACTTTATGCAATAGACCAAAATCAACTAGGCGAAGCAATTGGCCATTTCAACCAGGTCTTGAAACTTGATTCAGATTTTGGGCCTGCCTACTACTATCGTTCTATTTGCCACAAGAAGCAATTAAATTTAAATTCGGCTGAGTATGACATGAAGCAAGCTTCACGCTTGCTAAAAATCTCCGAATGCTTTATTGAACTTGGTGACATTTACTATCTCAAACGAGAATTCGGCAAGGCAATAGAGGCTTATGAGAAAGCCCTTAAGGTCAATCCTAAACTGGTAACAGCTCACTATAAGCTAGGATGCCTTATGTCTAATTTATCGCAAATAGATATGGGCATAAAGTTCTTCGAGAAGTGCCTGGAGTTAGATTCAACCTATGTCAAAGCCAATCTTCAACTGGGCCTCATTAGTATGCGGTTCGAGAAAGACAAGCAGCGAGCCAGCCAGTTATTCACAAAAGTAATCCATACGGATTCCAGTAATGTTCAGGCATATTTTTGGCGTAGCCTAGTCTATTTGGGCAACCGTGAAGATAGCAGCAGTTTAGCAGATTTAAATAGAATCATTGAACTCGCTCCATCAAATCCATATTTTCTACTAATTCGAGGCTTGCTCCTGGTTGAATTAAAGAAATTTGATTATGCTTTCATTGACTTACGAAAAGCGCTGACCACAAATAAAGTAAGCGAAGGAAGATCTCGGTTTAATCAAAATCCCTTAGATAAACGCATCGACATGCAAAATGCCAGTGAGTACCTCAATCGGGTACTGTATGGGTATGATGACCTTTCAACAGAATTCCTGAAGATAGGATTTTGCTTGTTGCTGGCGGGAAAATATGCTGAAGCAATTGAAAATTTTGACCGGGTTTACCGGCTTAACAAATCGGCATGCGAAGTATATCTGACGGCATTGGCCTATGAACATATGGGGGAGCACACTCTAGCGTTTAAAGCTTACTCTAATGCTATACTCCTGGATCCGGATATTTTTGATACGTACAAGAAAAGAGCAGTATACAGAAGTGAGCTAAAAGAATGGGATGGGGCCTTTGATGATCTTAACGAAATGAGAAGGCTGCAGCCTGGCTCGTATGTTACCAATCGGCTCAGCGGCTTTCTAAAACATAACTACGCTGACTATAATGGTTCAATCAAGGAATTGGATATTTATCTTAAACAAGATAGTGCCGATGTGGAGGCCCTTAAGGTGCGGGCCGACAGCAAGTCAAAATTGAAGGACTTTTTGGGGGCGGCTTCAGACTTTAAAAGAGCTGTCGCTCTTACTTACCAAGAAAAAGAACTGGAACGCTTAGTTATTACAAATACCCTTCTGGCAGGCGATACAATTAATGCTATAAAACTGTTAATCGAATTCAATAAAACAAACCCTATGCTTGGTTCTGAAATTCAGCTTACGGTATTATATATTCAAACAAGGGACTTTAAAATGGCGGAAGCAAGGATCTCGAAATTAGACAAGGAATTCGGAAACACCGGTTTAGCTCCTTACCCCAATACAAACATGTCATATGTTTATTATCTTAAAAGCAGGCTTCATTTAAAGCAGGGTCACAATACGGATGCCCTGAAACAAATCAATAAATGCTTGAAACTTTCTGATTTAAATGAATTTCTTTTTCAACGAGCAATGGTTTTTCTCCAAATGAATCAGATTGAAAATGCCCGAAAGGATCTTGATGCCCTTAAAAAGAAGGGGTTTAAAGAGGCTGAACAAGCCTATTCCGAGTATGGCCTATGAAAACAGGAATATTATTGGAGCCTGTATGTGAAGAATTCTATTCATGCAAGAGGCTACCTCTACGGTGGCCTTAAGCCTCATTGTTCAACGCGCCCTCCCACTTGCTTACCACACTCGTAGCAATGCTGTTTCCTATCACGTTGGTGGCGCTACGGCCCATGTCGAGTAATGGATCAATGCCAAGCAAAAGGGCAAGGCCCGCTTCGGGAATGTCGAATGTTACAAGTGTTCCGGCAATAACGACAAGAGATGCACGGGGCACCCCGGCTATACCTTTGCTGGTGAGCATGAGCACCAGCAACATACTTATTTGCGTGGCGATGGGCAGATCAATGCCATACGATTGGGCAATGAATAGCGATGCAAATGTCATGTACATCATGCTGCCATCCAGATTGAATGAATAACCCAGCGGAAGCACGAAGCTTACAATTTTTTCACTGCACCCGAATTTCGCAAGTATTTCCATAGTCTTTGGAAAAGCGGCTTCACTGCTTGATGTAGAGAAAGCTAGCAACGTGGGTTCGCGCACCACTTTCACTAAACCAATAATCCTTTTCCCGATAACAAGAAACCCGGCAAAAATCAACACGCACCAAAGCACCAGCAAACTGAAATAAAATTCACCAATAAAAATGGAATATGTTTTTAAAATGCCTGCGCCCTGCTTTGCAATAATGGCAGTCATGGCTCCAAACACAGCCAGGGGTGCAAGGTTCATTACATAGCCCGTAATTTTTAAAATAACATGAGCAGCCGCATCCATAAACTGAATAATAATTTTTCCCTGTTCGCCAATGGCTGCTGTAGCTACTCCAAAGAAAATAGAGAACACCACTATTTGAAGGATTTCATTTTTGGCCATCGCATCAATCACGCTGGCAGGGAAAACGTGGTAAAGAAAATCTTTTAAGGATAAGTCGCCCGCGCCAACTCCGGAACTCTCACCAACATCTGGTGGAGTTATGTGCATAGCAATGCCGGGTTGAAAAATATTCACCAATATCATTCCGAGCAACAAACTGGTAAGCGATGCCCCGACAAACCACAGCAAAGTTTTTCCGCCAATCCGGCCCACTGCTTTTATATCGCCCAGGCGTGCAACACCCACCACTAAGGTGGTGAATACAAGAGGGGCGACTATCATTTTAATAAGGCGGAGAAAAATATCGGCCAGTACAGAAAAAGGCTCTAACTTCTTATCGCGGCCTGCGAGAATGGTATTTTTTTCCTGAACTATATCTTTTCGTTTTTGGCCGAGTTCGATGGTTAATTCAACGTTTTGTGATTTCTTAATCTGCGTGTTAATATTATCCAACGAAAGTTGTAGAGAAGCCAAATCGCGGTTTTCTTTTTCAAGCCAGGTTTTATTCAGTGTGAAGCCCAGTGCAATGCCCGCAAAAAGGCAAATAATAATATAGAGGGTGATGCGGCTTTTCTTTGTGGGAGGAGATGGTTGCATAGTTGTGCTTGGGTATCAGCAATATCGAAAACTGCCTGTAAAGTTTAACTCATTTCCCAGGATACTTTTCCCTCATTGTTTGTTCTTTACTTTTTTCAGGAACACATCAACGCTGGCATTGTTCAATTTGGTTTTTAATTCTGTAGCCATATCGAAAATTTAAATAGATGCACGTTAATGCAAGCGGTTTGGGTAGGTTAAATTTTATTCCCTCTCGCTCTCAAAACAAAATCCGCCATCACAAGCGCAGCCATTGATTCTACAATGGGCACCGCACGAGGTACTACACATGGGTCGTGTCGCCCTTTGCCCGAAACGGTAGCTTCGTTACCATCCTTATCCACACTTTGCTGGTCTTGCATAATAGTAGCGACCGGCTTGAACGCCACATTAAAATAAATATCCTCGCCATTGCTAATGCCGCCTTGTACGCCACCAGAGTGATTTGTCTTCGTGCGGATTCGCCCTCCCTCATTATAAAACTCATCGTTGTGCTGTGAGCCGCGAAGCTTAACGCCACCAAAGCCGCTCCCATATTCAAATCCCTTCACGGCATTTATGCTAAGCATGGCTTTGCCTAACTCAGCATGTAGTTTGTCGAATACAGGCTCACCTAGTCCAACAGGAGGATTTTTTATGATACCTGTAACGACACCACCAATGGTATCGCGGTTGAGTCGCACTTCGTCAATCAGGGCAATCATTTTTTCGGCTGTGGCTGCGTGTGGGCACCGAACAATGTTGTCTTCGGTTTTTGATAAGTCAAGTTGCAGGTAATCCGGGGCCTTGATGTCGCCAACCTGCGATACGAATGCACTGATTTCGGTAGCCGATTGCTTTAGGAATAATTTTGCAATAGCGCCTGCTGCCACTCGTGCAGCCGTTTCACGGGCAGAACTTCGTCCGCCACCGCGGTAGTCGCGGTTTCCATATTTTACCTCGTAGGTAAAATCGGCATGAGATGGCCTGAACGTATTGGCAATATGGCTGTAGTCCTTACTCCGCTGATCCTGGTTTTCGATAACAATGGCAATGGGAGTGCCTGTGGACTTTCCTTCAAATACACCAGAAAGAATTTTGAAGGTGTCATCTTCTTGCCGCTGGGTAGTGATGCGCGATTGACCAGGTTTTCTGCGGCTCAATTCGGATTGGATGAAGGCTTCATCAATTTTCAAACCAGAAGGGCAACCATCGATCACCACACCAATAGCGGGTCCGTGCGATTCACCAAAGGTAGAGATTCTAAAAAGTTTTCCGTAAATATTGCTCATGGAGATAGTTCAAGACTCAAGATTTTAGATTGTTCGGGATGAAGGTAAAAATTATTTCCTGAACATCAGCCAAACCGATGCGCCCAGCATCAATACAGCAAAAATATTCATCCCTATTTTCATCCATCTGCCCGATGTGGATGAACGCAGCGTGTTATCGGCCAGGCTGATCCGATCATAAAACGACTCTCCATCGCTGCTGCTGATAAATTCGTTTTTCTTGCTCTCTCCGGTTACGACAAGGCTCACATTCGATTTTAACGTGTCGTATTTTTTTGTTCTCGGATTGAAGAAAATCCACCGCACATTATCTTTTAAATTATAATTGCCTGGTTCTTTTGGGATGATGAAATAACTAAATGCTTTAGTGCCGGCCACCCGCCCATTCTCACGCTTAATGTTTTGCTTCACGTTCGGTTCAAAAAAATCGAACGTTTGCCCTTTCTCAATATTTGGCTTTTCAATGGCCGAGATATTTCCTTCTCCGTAAATATTAAAATCATATCCCAGGCTTTTCCCGGTTTCGCCCGAAGTGGCCGATATTTTTTCTTCAACACGGTAATCCCCAACGGCCACCGCCTCGCGCAGCGGATGAGGTGGCAGATCCTTCACCTTCACTGTTTTAGGTTTTGAGTAAAATGTTTTAAAATCTTCCTGCCGGTTCTGTCCAAAAAAAGTCGGGTTCTTGGCCACTTTATATTTTATCATTTTCAGCCCCACCGAAGGAAAGCTTACTGACGTGTTATTAAGCGGGTAATACGCGGCCTGGTAAATTTTAAACTGGGTGTAATTTTTATTTCCGATAGCAACCGTTTCTCCTTCAATACTCTCAATATCAAAATTTTCTTCCCAGCACGATGCCGGTCTTATTTTTTTTAAAATCTCAGCAAGTTGTTTGGCCAAATCGTGCCATTGCATTTGAGCCCGGTTGCTCTCTGAAATATAAAATGAAAGCGTGGCCGTGAATCCTTCTCCCACATACACTTCATCCTTATTTGTGGTGAGCGCCAGAAAAGCCTCTTCCTTCACATCAACAAATTCAGTTTCACGCCTTCCGCCATAATCCTCACCAAAGGGGTCGTCAAAAAAACTTCGAAATGGGTCGCGTGCCTGCACCTGAATGGGCGCCCCCACTTTTATTTTTTTTCCATTTGAGGAAATGATATGGCCGTTGATTCGCATTTTGAATGCCGGCAACATAAACACACCCTGCCTGGTAGGTGTGTAAGTCATGATCAAAGCTTGAGTGGAACTCATTTGTCCGTTCATAATGCTGGTTTGCGATTGTGAACTGGTGCCACGCTTGCGAAAACCTTCAATGTCCGGAAAGTTGTCGTAGCTCTTCAGTTGCTCATTACTGACAACCACTTGAATAGTCCATGCCTGGTTCTCCCCGATTTCATCAGGCCCAAGCACTATCTGTATATTGTTTTGAGCCCTGCCGATTAGGCTGGAAAATAATGTTGCAACAAATAATAAACCCCTAAATCGATTGTAATCCATATAAATCTTTCTGCCAAAAATTCCGTTACAACAAAAGTAAATTCTTCTTTCCACTCTTAAATGGATTTTTATAATTTCATGGTACCAACTCCAAACCCCTTCGTCAATTTGAAGAAACTCTACTTCACTTAAAACGGTTTCAATTATGCTTAATTATGTGAAGACTGTGCTCACCCGCGTGAGTTTCGATGCTAGGCTATTTGAAAAAGAATTACGGAAAGCGATCAAAATGCTTGTATCGGAAGAGATAAAAGACCTCCGCAACTGGTGCTATGCAAATTTTGGACGGGAGCACCAGGCCATTTTAAACAGGTGCTTTGTAGTGGCTTGAGTTTCCAGCCAAAGCATTTACGAATATTTTTTTAGCGGCTGGCGCGAAGCGCGCCATCGGGCTTTCCGCTACAAGTCCGGCCACACACCTCCCTGCACACTTCGGGCTTTACGCTGCAATCCCTGCCGCGGGTGCGCACGTACCGTGTAATGCTTCACACAAACCCAACATTCCTTTTTAATCCCTCAAACCCGGTCCGCTGCACAGCCGACTTACCAAAATTCCTCTCGAAAATTTCTTCTGTGAGTTCTTTCCAATCCTCATGTGTAAAATCAGGCCATTGCCCTGTTGGGTTGAATTTGGTCTCAGCGTGCGGTTTTGAGAAACGATTCCAAGGGCATACATCCTGGCAAATGTCGCAACCGAAAATCCAGTTTTCCATTTTGCCTTTAAACTCATCGGGGATAGAATCTTTTAGCTCTATCGTTAAATACGAAATGCATTTGGTGCTGTCGATCACGTAGGGATCGTGAATGGCATCGGTAGGGCAGGCATCAATACAAGCTGTGCAGGTGCCGCAATAATTTTTCGCAGGGCCATCGGGCTCAAGTTCTAAATCCAAAATAAGCTCTGCCAGGAAAAAGAAACTGCCTAAATCCTTGTTGAGAAGCAAAGAATTTTTACCGATCCATCCCACTCCTGCCTTTGCCGCCCATTGTCGCTCCATCACCGGGGCGGAGTCCACAAACACGCGGCCATGCACTTCGCCAATCTCTTCCTGAATTTTATCTAAAAATATTTTCAGCTTGTCTTTAATCACCAGGTGGTAATCTTCACCATAAGCGTACTTGGCAATCTTAAGTTTATTTTCACCAATCAAGTCTTTCTGCGGGTAATAGTTATAAACCAAACTTACCACTGACTTCGCGCCAGGTACCAGCTTAGTTGGATCGAGCCTCTTGTCGAAATGATTTTCCAGGTATTGCATTTTGCCCTGGTAGCCGCGTTTCAACCAGGCTTCAAGGTTAGGCGCCTCTTCTTCCAGGAATTCTGCTTTAGATATGCCGCAAAAGGAGAAACCGAGTGCTGTGGCGATGGACTTTATGGTTGTTACACTGTTCAAAATATGAGTAGCAGAATCAAACGATCAAAATGATTGAACTATTAACTCAATCAAACAATCCGGGCCCTTTAGCGCTTTTGGGCATCGCTAATTTCAAATGTTTATATGCCAGCTCAGTCGTTTCGCGCCCGCGTGATGTGCGCTTGATGTAGCCTTCCTGTATTAAAAAAGGTTCATAAACTTCCTCGATCGTTTCGGCTTCTTCACTTACCGCTGTGGCAATGGTAGTTAAGCCTACCGGCCCACCTTTAAACTTTTCAATGATGGCAAGTAAAATCCGGTTGTCCATGTCATCCAACCCATCTTCATCAACATCTAATGCTTTAAGTGCCATTTGGGCAATGGCTTTGTTGATGGTGCCATCGCCTTTTATTTGCGCGAAGTCGCGCGTGCGTCTTAATAAATTATTGGAAATACGCGGAGTGCCGCGACTCCTTCGGGCCAGTTCAAAAGCAGCTTCGTCTTCAATGGGAGCATCCAAAATTTTAGCTGAACGTTTTACAATTTTTTTAAGCAGGTCGGAATCATAATATTCCAGGCGGGCATTAATGCCGAAACGGGCGCGCAGCGGTGAGGTAAGCAGGCCAGCTCTTGTGGTGGCGCCAATCAACGTAAACGGGTTTAGTTTTATCTGCACCGAGCGTGCGTTGGGGCCGGAGTCCAACAAAATATCAATTTTGAAATCTTCCATGGCCGAGTACAGATATTCCTCCACCACCGGGTTGAGTCGGTGAATCTCATCAATAAACAGAACATCGTGTGGTTCTAAATTGGTGAGCAGGCCGGCTAAATCGCCCGGCTTGTCGAGCACCGGGCCAGAGCTGATCTTTATGTTCGATTCAAGTTCGTTGGCAATAATATAAGAGAGCGTGGTTTTGCCGAGGCCGGGAGGGCCATGCAACAGCACATGATCGAGAGGCTCCTGACGCTGTTTGGCAGCCTGAACAAAAATTTTAATGTTGTCAACCACCTTTTGCTGACCGGTGAAATCGCTAAACGACAATGGCCGCAAAGCTTTTTCTATTTCTTTCTCTTCGGGATTGAGGCCATCGCCTTTCAGGTAATCTTCGCGCATAATTTGAGTTAACAAAAGTAGGGATATAAATTTATCTTGCACGATTATTCCCCATGAGCAACCGTCTTAAAAACACAATTTACTCACTCATCCTGGTAATAGCCGTTTTCATTGTGTGGAAATGGAGACAATGGAATGGACCCATAATGATTGAAGGAAAAACGATGGGCACCACGTATCACATCACTTACTTTGATGAGGCCAACAGAAATTTTAAAGTGCAGGTAGATTCTATTTTAGTCCTTATTAATAAATCGATCAGCACGTATGACACCACCTCGGAGATTTCCGCTTTCAATAAGCCGAGCCACACCTTTAAATTCAAGCTTCCCTATTTTCTTCCACCACTGCAAATTTCAAAATCGGTTGTCTCGGCCTCGCAAGGCGCTTATGATCCAACCGTGATGCCGCTGGTTAATGCGTGGGGCTTTGGTCCGAAAAAAATTGATGAGCCCGATACAGCCGTGATTGAGTTGGTAAAGGAATATGTAGGGTTTGAAAAATTGACCTTTAACCAGGACAGCGTTTGGAAAAATGATCCACGTGTTCAACTTGACTTCAGCGGCATTGGTCAGGGTTATGGCGCGGATGTGGTGACTGATTTTTTAAAGACTAAAGGCATTGAACATGCTTTGGTTGAATTAGGTGGTGAAGGCATGGCCATCGGAAAAAATATTAAAACCGATAAACCGTGGACGTTAGGAATTGCTGACCCGCTTCAGCCTGCGCTCTACAAGGGATATGTAATATTGGAAAATAAAAGTTTTTCAACTTCAGGAAATTATTTTAACTACCGCGAAGTGAAGGGCAGGCGATACTCACACACGATCGATCCCTTCACCGGCTACCCGACTACAAGAGCAATTTTGAGTGCATCCGTTTTTGCTAGTGATTGCGCCACAGCCGATGCTTGGGCAACGGCATTTATGTGCATGGGGCATGAACGCGCCATCGAAATTTTAAAAACGCAAACTAAACTTGGTGCTTGTTTGTTTTACACCACTGAGTCCGGTGCGGTGGAAACATATGTTACCGAAAACATGAAAGCATTTATTAGCTTTGAGGAATCTGAATAATGACCTACCTACTATTATTTTCTGTCGCGCTGCTGGGTGGGTTTGTCGCCTTTTCTAAACCGAAAATTAACGGGGGGTATTACAAACTTTCGCTGGTTTTTGCCGGTGCTTATCTGTTCTCCATTACCATCATTCACATTTTGCCCGAATTATTTCATGAAAGCAACAATCACGGCTTGCTTGGCGTGCTGGTGTTGTGTGGATTTTTTATGCAACAGGTTTTGGAATTTGTTTCCAAGGGTGTAGAACACGGCCACGTGCATGTGCATGAATCCGGACATAAACATTTAGAATCAACAGCAATTTTGGCGCTACTGGCATTGGGGCTTCATGCTTTTTTGGAAGGTGGCATGCTGGCCAACCCAAATTCAAATCATAGTTCAAACACTTTGTTATTCGGTGTTTTAATCCACAAAGGGCCAGAAGCATTTGCTTTGGTGAGCGTCTTGATTTGTGAGCTCTCAAAAAGAAAATCGGTTTTTTATTTGGTTGTATTTGCGATGGCCTCGCCCGTTGGAATGTTTTTGAGCCAGTATTTAATGGCTGGCGAAATTGTTTCTTCAGCCTATTTCAATTATTTGTTTGCCGTTGTATGCGGCAATTTCCTTCACATTTCCACAACTATCGTTTATGAAAGCAGCAGCGATCATAAATTCAACGCAAAGAAAATGATGGTGGCCCTGGTGGCTGCGGGGATTGCCGTAGTTGGGGAAATTATTGGATAATTATTTTTTTGAAGGTCACCGCACCTCAATAATTTTATTTCTCGGCTTAACCATTCTGCCGAAAGGTTTTAAATCCAGTCCTTGCCAACTCGCCATTTCCTCAAACTCTTCTGCGTAATTTTCGCCCACACTTACAAGCAGCCCCCCGCTTGTTTGCGGATCGGCCAGCACAGCAATTTGCAGATCAGTCAATTCAGAAATTTTGTTTCCATAGCTGGCCCAGTTGCGCTGTGTGCCACCAGGGGTTGATTTTTGGTTCAGGTAATTTTCAAGAAAATTAAACTTGGGAACTTGATCGAAATTTATTTCAGCGGAAAGCCTGCTGCCTTCGCACAACTCAACTAAGTGACCAAGCAAACCGAAACCGGTCACATCCGTCATAGCGTTTACATACGGAAGCTTTCCGAAAGTATAGCCAGGTTTGTTTAAAGTAGTCATAACCGAAACGGCTTGTTGCAAATGCGCAGGTTCAACAATTCCTTTTTTCTGGGCGGTGGTAACAATTCCAATCCCGATTGGCTTCGTTAGGTAAAGTAGCGAGCCTTCCCGGGCTGTATTATTTTTTTTAATATTTTCTATTTTCCCTTTCCCGGTAACGGCCAATCCAAAAACGGGTTCGGGGCAATCGATGCTGTGACCACCCGCGAGGGGGATGCCTGCTTCCTGGCAAATTTTGCGGCTGCCTTCCAAAACTTCGTTGGCAACTGAAGCAGGAATTGTATTCACTGGCCATCCTAAAATAGCAATAGCCATAATTGGTTCTCCACCCATGGCGTATACATCGCTAATGGAATTTACCGAAGCAATTTCTCCGAAGGTAAACGGGTCGTCCACAATGGGCATAAAAAAATCGGTCGTACTAATAATGCATGTGCCATCGCCTAAATTGTAAACAGCAGCATCATCTTTTGATTCGTGCCCAACTAGTAGGGAAGGAAAACTTTGTTTGGGAAAATTAGAATGTAAGATGGTGTCCAGCACGGCAGGGGAAATTTTACAACCACAACCGGCTCCATGAGAGTATTGGGTAAGTTTTATTTCAGGCATGCAGATTTTTTTTTGATAGAGAACAAATGTATTAAAATCATGTTCGCTCAGGAGTATCATTTCAGGATACCAACCCAAATTGTAATTTTACCCAATGTTTCAATATTTTTTTGATAGTTCATTTTGCGCATTAAGATGAAACTTACTCCAGATAATAAGCTAAGAAAATTAATTGTGGTGGGCGACCGGGTTTTAATCAAGCCGGCCAAAAACACCGATAAAACCGACAGCGGCCTTTATTTGCCCCCGGGGGTTCAGGAGAAAGAGAAAATTCAAAGCGGCTACGTTATTAAAGTCGGCCCTGGCTATCCCTTACCTTTACCTGCCGATGAAGACGAAGTTTGGAAGGGCAAAGGAGAGTCGATAAAATATTTGCCGCTTCAGGCGCAGGAAGGAGATCGCGCTATTTTTCTTCAAAAGGGAGCTATTGAAGTAATTTATGAAAACGAAAAATTATTCATCGTTCCGCAAGCTTCTATTTTAATGTTGGAGCGGGAGGAGGATTTATAAATTCCCTATATGGCTGGCCTTTCTTTTGATGTCTTGCGGGTTGGAAAAAAATACAGGCTTGTCAATTTTCGCGACCATTACGAATTTGTTATCGAGGAAATTTTGGGTCACGGCAATTTTAAGTTGAAAGACCTTCACACTCTTGAAGTCATGTTTATGAACGACTTGGTTAAGTTTGGAAAAGGGAAGGACTTTGAAATTAGGGAGATAGATGGTTGAACGATGAAAGTGTTTGGATTTTACTGTAGATGAATAATTTTCCAAAAAAAATTTTCTATAACTTTTATATATGATAATCATTGCCGACAGTGGCAGCTCTAAAATTGAGTGGCGCTTGATTAGGAAAAGCGGGGAAATAGGGCAGGCCCATACTCCCGGATTCAATCCGTATTATCAGCCTATTGATGATCTGAAAGTAAGTGTGCAGACTCTCCTCCCGCAAATCAGCGAACCGGTAACTAAAATTTTTTATTATGGAACCGGTGTTTCCTCTGAAAAAAATCAGATGGTTATCAAGGAAACATTTCGAATATTTTTTGCTGAAGCCGTTACCGAAGTTTATTGGGATCTGCTGGCCGCTGCACGCGCCTTATGTGGCAGCGAACCCGGCATTGCCTGCATTATAGGCACCGGCTCTAATTCTTGTTTGTATGATGGGGAGAAAATAACCGGTATGGTGGCCAACCTGGGATGGATTTTGGCCGATGAGGGATCGGGCACCAACATTGGAAGAAAATTCCTTTTCGACTACCTGAGACTAAAGCAGCCGGCTCACGTAGCCGAAGCCTTCAAAGCCCGGTTTCCATTTTCACGCGAAGAGTTTTTGGAGAAAGTCTATCAGCAGGAAAAACCAAGTGCCTTTCTGGCCAGCTTCACAAAATTTATTTTTCAACATCTAAAAGACCCCTACTGCTATCAATTGATTTACGATAGTTTTTCCCAGTTTTATGAAGAGGTGGTAATGCGCTACGATAACTACAAACAGTATAAAGTACACTTTACGGGTTCCATCGCTTTTTATTTTTCAGATATTTTAAGACAAGTGGCAGCTGATAAAGGCGTGACGGTAAAAAATATTATGGAAGGTCCCATTGCCGGCCTCACATTGTATCATAAGAAAGACGTGGCATGAGAAAAAAAAGCATTTCAACAACGGAGTCTGCCTCAAAGTATAAGGCGTTGGAGCGAATGCCAATCCGAAAACTCCTGACTGGTATCAACAGGGAAGATCAAACGGTTCCCATCGCTTTACGTAAAGCAATTCCAAAAATTGAAAAACTAGTTCAGGCTGTTGTTGAAAGAATGAAAAATGGTGGCCGCCTTTTTTACATAGGCGCGGGCACTAGTGGAAGACTGGGCATTGTAGATGCCTCTGAAATTCCGCCCACATATGGGACGCCCCATGGAAAAGTAATTGGAATAATGGCTGGTGGTGACAAGGCCATTCGCAAAGCGGTAGAGTTTGCGGAGGACGATTACAAACAGGCATGGAAGGATTTACTGAAGCATAAAATATCGGGTAAGGATATTCTTATTGGTATTGCCGCCTCCGGACGCACACCGTATGTGGTGGGTGGTGTAAGGGATGCAAAAAAAAATGGTGTGACCACGGCTTGCATTACCTGCAACAAGGGAAGTGAGCTCGCGGCCGTTGTTGACTATCCAATAGAAGTGGTTGTAGGCCCAGAGTTCGTTACGGGCAGCACGCGCATGAAATCTGGCACGGCTCAAAAACTGACTCTTAATATGATTTCAACTGTCACTATGGTAAAGCTTGGCCGGGTGAAAGGCAATAAAATGATAGATATGAAATTGACGAATAACAAGCTAATTGACCGTGGCGCCCGTTTTATTGCCGAAGAATTGAAAATTGATTTACAAGAGGCAAAGAAACTTCTGTTGAAGCATGGGTCGGTGAGAAAAGCAATTGATAAATTTATTTTGCTTCATTAACCTCAGAATCTGCCGGCACCAAATATTTTTTCCCGGTTTTAATTTCAACGCATAAGACACGGGTTCTTACCAGCTTTCCTTTTCTGAATAGTTTATTTCTTATGAGAAACGTATTGCCTTCTTTTATTTGTGAAAGCAAAAGATGGTTGGCGTTCTCTAAATCGTATTTGCGAAACAACGATGTTAACCTGGAATCGCTGAATGATGTTGCCATGGGATCTTTCAAGTGCATCTTCAATGCGTGTTGAAGATCATCCGGAAAAATTTGCATGTCCATTACAGGCTGCATAAAAGTTTTAAAAGCAAGTTTCCATTCCTTGCCGTGTGCCTGCGGTTTGTTGCCATAGATTAAATGAACGGCATGGTGACTAAACTCGTGAATGAATGTTGTTAAAAACAAAAAGGGGTTTAGATCCTCGTTGATGGTGATAATAGGAGAGTGACCCCGATGGGCACAGAAATCGCCAACTTTAGTCACCCTTGCTTTTCTCAGCTTGAGCTGGAAAGGATATCGCTGCAGCAGATCAATGCAGTAATCGAAGGAAGGCTGGGGAAGGTGCTTTTGGAGGATGGTGAGTGAGGAAGCGCTTCGCATAAATAAAAAAGGCTTTAGAAATCTAAAGCCTTTTTGGTTGATGACAATCTGTTTAAGATTGACCAGTGCATTTCTTATTGAGCTGCAGTGGTATCAGTAGCAGTAGTGTCAGGTGCGGGTGCAGGCGCAACAGCAGTAGTGTCTTGAGCAGGCTCTTCTTTCTTATCCGCTCCACCACAAGCTACAAATGCGAATGCAAAACCAGCTACCATCAACAAGGCAAACAATTTTTTCATAGTTATCAGGTTTAAATTGGTCTGCAAATATAAAACGGATTGACTGTCTTGTCTTTAAACCCCAGAAAATATATTTTATGCTTATTTCCAGCGGAATTGGCGCAAATTTGAGGCATCTCAGGATTTTTTCCCCGGTTAAGAATTGGAATAGGATGTCGCTGGATGGAGAGGAACTGGGCTCTTTCTACAAGCAGCCCTCCTAGCATTATTTTTTTCTGAAAAATAGCCTTACCGGCACCCCCTCAAAGTTGAATTTCTCTCTCAGCCGGTTTTCCAAAAAACGCTGGTACGATTCCATAATGTATTGCGGGTGGTTGCAAAAAAAAGCCAGTGAAGGTGTGGGTGTGTTTACCTGCGTGATGTATTTTATCTGAATATATTTTCCCCGCATAGATGGCGGTGGGTAGTGGGCGATCTCCGGAAGAAGGGCATCGTTCAAAGCCGAGGTTGCCACCTTTTGGGTTTTGTTTTGATAGATCTCAACCGCTTTTTCCATCACTTGAAAAATGCGTTGTTTATTAGTGGCCGAGCCAAAAAGAATTGGCACGTAATCAATCGGCTTGATGGCCTCAATAATTTCTTTCTTAAAAGTTTCTGATGTCTTGGTATCCTTTTCAATTAAGTCCCACTTGTTCACAAATAGAATAATGCCTTTCCCTAATTTTTCTGCCTGGCCAATGATGCTCACATCCTGCGACTCCAGCCTTCGCTCAGCATCTATTACAACAATGCACACGTCACATTCTTCCAGGGCGTTTAAGGAGCGCAGCACAGAATAGAATTCCAAATCGTTGTGCACCTTGGCCCGTTTTCGGATACCGGCCGTATCAATCAAAATAAAATCTTTACCGAACTGGGTATAGCGGGTATGGATAGCATCGCGAGTGGTGCCCGCTTCATCTGTTACTATCGTACGTTCTTTGCCCAACAGCGCATTCAACAAAGATGATTTACCAACGTTTGGCCTGCCGAGAATGGCAATTTTTGGAATGCCTTTATAGGGGTCTTCAACTCCATCTTCCGGAAAAGTTTTTACCACCGCATCAAGCAGTTCGCCCGAGCCACTACCATTGGCTGAGGAAATTGGAAACACTTCCCCAAGACCCAATTCATAAAATTCGGAAGCGATGTAAGAATTACCGGGACTGTCGGATTTATTGGCAGCCACGAATACGGGTTTCTTGGAACGCCTGATTATGTTGGCAAACTCTTTATCGTATCCAGTGAGGCCGTCCTTGCAATCCACCATAAAAATTACGGCCGATGATTCTTCCATGGCCATTTCAACTTGCTTTCGAATTTGAGATTCGAACTTATCTTCCGAACCTACAACATAACCACCGGTATCAATAATGGTAAAATATTTACCGTTCCATTCACCAGTGCCGTAGTGCCTGTCGCGTGTAACGCCAGGCATATTGTCCATAATAGCCTGCCGCTTCTCCACCAATCGGTTGAAAAAAGTTGATTTGCCCACATTAGGCCTTCCTACTATCGCAACTACGTTTGACATGATGGTTTAATTATCAGGCCTCCAGGTACCCAAATTGTTTTAATTTATTTTTCTCCTTTCTCCAGTTGTCGGCCACCTTTACAAATGTTTCGAGGAAGATTTTCTTTCCGAAAAACTTTTCCATGTCTTTTCTTGCCTCCGTGCCAACCCTGTTCAGTGAAGCCCCCGCCTTACCAATCAAAATTCCCTTTTGCGATTCGCGCTCTACATAAATAATAGCACGAATGCGGATGATGTGATCCTCCTCTTTGAACGACTCAATGGCCACTTCGCTGCTGTAGGGAATCTCCTGTTCATAATGAATGAATATTTTTTCACGTATAATCTCCGAAGCAAAAAACCGTTCGCTGCGGGTTGTCATTTCATCCTTTGGAAAATATGGAGCATGTTCCGGCAAGAGTTTTACAATAGCCGGAAGCACGGCATTAATGTTAGTGCCTTTTATTGCTGAAACGGTGAGGCATGTTGATGAGGGAAATATTTTTTTCCAATATTCAACTTTCTTACCCTTCTCTTCCGTTGTCTTAGCCAGGTCAGATTTGTTGATGATTACTAAAACGGGTGTATTTATTCTAGTCAAAGGCTTAAACATATCTTCATCGAAGGTTTCGCCCCACTCTACTACTACTAAAATTACATCGGCATCTTCCAAAGAAACTTTCACGAAGTTCATCATAGCCTTTTGAAGCTCATATTTGGGTTCGAGAAGGCCGGGCGTATCGGAATAAACAATCTGAAAATCGTCAGCATTTAGAATGCCCATAATCCGATGTCGCGTGGTTTGGGCTTTGGCAGTAATGATAGACAGGTTTTCGCCCACGAGTTTATTCATGAGTGTGGATTTACCCACATTGGGTTTGCCCACGATGCTTACAAAACCTGATTTATGTATTGAATTGGCCATTTATGCCTGCATTGAAGGTGCAAACATAACCAGTAGAGATGGCAAATACCCGTCACTCCAATAAATGATGACATACGCTATGGCAGGATTTTCTAATTTTCGGAAAATTAACCTATGAAATGCCCATGTAAATGCTTTGCAACAATTGAGAATATTTATTTGGGCATTCCATGTGACCTTAATAAAAAAATATAAACACATGAAACGTTTTGCCCTGATCGGTGCTGCCGGATACATTGCTCCCCGCCATATGAAGGCCATTAAAGAAACCGGGAATATTTTGGTGGCCTCTTTAGATAAACACGATAATGTGGGTGTGCTCGATTCGTACTTTCCTGCTGGGGATTTTTTTACCGAGTTTGAACGCTTCGACAGGCACCTGGATAAACTAAGGCGCCAAAAACAGGGAGTTGACTTTGTGAGCATTTGTTCACCTAATTACTTGCACGATTCACACATCCGCTTTGCTTTGCGCCAGCAGGCGGATGCCATTTGCGAAAAACCATTAGTGCTTAACCCTTGGAATGTGGATGCACTTGCTGAAATTGAAAAAGAAACCGGAAAGAAGATTTTTACGATTTTACAACTTCGCTTACACCCGGCCATAATTGAATTACGGAGTAAAGTATTAAGCGGCCCGACTGATAAAATTTACGATGTGGATTTAACCTACATCACTTCTCGTGGCAATTGGTATCATGTGAGTTGGAAAGGTGAAGACTCCAAATCGGGTGGAGTAGCCACAAACATTGGCGTTCATTTTTTTGACATGCTGCTTTGGATTTTTGGCGATGTGAAAAAAGTAGCCGTCAAAGAATTAACCAACGACACCGCGCGTGGTTTTGTTGAACTGCAACGGGCGCGTGTAAATTGGATGCTGAGTATTGATGCTAAACGATTACCTCAATCTGTTCAAGAAACGGGAAAGCGAACGTATCGTTCACTTTCCATGGAAGGTAACGAAATTGAGTTCAGTGATGGGTTCACCGACTTACATACGGCCAGCTATCGTGATATATTAAATGGGAAAGGTTTTGGACTGGCTGAAGCCAAACCTTCAATTGAGCTTATCCATCAAATCCGCCAACAGGCAAAATAATAAGCAGTATTTTTTTTGCTGCCCTTAAAATCAAAGAATGAAACCAAGTGAATTCTTCCCCCTAACCCTCGCGGCCATAACTTCTTTTTTGGTTTCGTTCCTTGTGCTTCCGGTACTTATAAAATATTCACTTAAAAAAAATTTGGTTGTAGTTCCCGATAGAAGAAAACTGCACAGAAAAGAAACGCCTTCGTTGGGAGGCGTTGCCATTTTTATGGGCTTTTTGGCGGCAGCCCTTATATGGATCGACACCAACGAGTGGGGAAATGTACGCTACCTTATTGCCAGTTTGTTTATCATTTTTCTCCTGGGCATCCGCGATGATTTGGTTCCGTTCAATGCGTGGAAAAAAATGATCGGTCAGGCGGCAGCCATCGTGGTACTTCTTTTTTCTGAAGTAAAAATTAGCTCGCTCTATGGTCTGTTTGGCATTTATGAAATTCCGGCATGGATTGGTTTTATATTGACAGCCGCCTTCATCATTATCGTAACGAATGCATACAATCTTATCGATGGGTTGGATGGCCTGGCGGGAACAATAGGCATAATCTCTCTGAGCGCGTTTGGCGTTTGGTTCAATTTGGCCGGGCAGCCCGTATTTTCACTACTCTGCTTTTCCATGGCTGGCAGCATGCTTGCCTTCCTGATTTTTAATTGGCAACCGGCTGAAATTTTTATGGGCGACACGGGTGCCATGGTGGGAGGCATGTTGTTGAGTATCATCACCGTTCACTTCATGAATTCAAACGAGGCGTTGCCCACCGGGCATGCAATAAAATTTTCCTCTACGGTTGGCGCGGCAGCATGCATTATTATTATTCCGCTTTGCGATACGGTTCGTATTATTATTTTGAGACTGTCGCGCGGCCAATCTCCGATCACTCCCGATAAAAGCCACATCCATCATGGACTGGTGAGGCTTGGCCTCTCACATTCCAAATCGGCTGTACTTTTGGGCATTGTTAACATTTGCTTCATTGGCATGACGGTTCTTTCAAAAGATTTTGGGAATCTTTATGTTTTGCCTGTGTTAATAGGAGTCTGCACTGTTTTAAGCGTTTCGTTGGACAGGCTACTGATCAAAAAGGTTTCGGAAAGGGAGTGATCGTAGTTGGGTTACGATGCCATACCAAAACCGAAACCTTCCTTTTGAAATCACCTCTTTTCTTTTTTTTAAGAACTTTTAATTTTGCACCCCAGAAATCACTCGGTTAAAATATGAACATACAAATCGAAAATCTTTCCAAGCGATATGGCCCGCAAAAAGCGGTTGACAATATTTCCTTTTCTGTAAAAACCGGAGAGATCCTGGGCTTTCTGGGACCAAACGGTGCCGGTAAAAGCACCACCATGAAAATTATTACAGGCTACCTGGCCCTGGGTGATGGCGATGTTATTATCAATGGCAATTCCCTCAAGCAGTCGGGCGATGAAATTAAAAAGCATATTGGCTACCTGCCTGAAAACAATCCTCTCTACACCGACATGCCCGTGATTGATTACCTCGCCTTTTGCGCGGCATTGCAAGGCGTGAAATCCGAAAATGTGGATGAACGCGTTCGCGAAATGGTAAAGGTGTGTGGCCTAAATGCAGAGAAGCATAAAAAAATTGGCGAATTGTCGAAAGGGTTCAGGCAACGGGTTGGCCTGGCGCAAGCCATGATCCATAATCCGGAAATATTAATTTTAGATGAACCCACCACAGGTTTAGACCCCAACCAAATTGTTGAAATAAGAAAACTAATTCGTGAGTTGGGCAAAGAGAAAACCGTTATTCTTAGCACACATATTCTGCCGGAAGTAGAAGCCACATGCGACCGGATACTCATTATCAATAAAGGGAAAATTGTGGCCGATGGCACATCTGAGACTTTACGCAAGCAAGCATCGGGAACGGAAATAGTGAAAGTGCGGATTGAAGATGGCGGTACATCCGAAATTCAATCGGCCCTAAGCAGCCTGTCATCAGTGCAACAGGTTGAACTTGCTGATCCTTCCATGAACCGTTTTGAAATCCAAAGCAAACCGGGTGAATCATCCAAGCGGGGAATTTTTAAACTGTGTGTAGAGCGGGGTTGGGTGCTTACCGAAATAAATTCCCTTGAAACCCGCCTCGAAGATATTTTCAGAAACCTAACTATGAACTAACATGCGAGCTGTTTGGATAATTGGAAAACGAGAACTGGATTCATTTTTTGATTCCTTAATTGCGTATATACTGTTGGTTGTTTTCTTTGGGTTTATTGGTTTCATGACCTGGATTGGAGGTGGCGGAGATATATTTCTCGTTGGCCAAACAACTTTGTATACTTTTTTCAGCTGGGCATTTTGGACACTAATTGTTTTCATCCCTGCTTTAACGATGCGCCTGCTGGCGGAGGAGAGAAAGACTGGCACCATAGAACTCCTCTTGACTAAGGCAA
>Ga0315912_10001105_pt1 | contig 35985 bp, 26 predicted proteins | sample VfabasoilMG_FD_204469 | JGI IMG/M metagenome (GOLD analysis project Ga0315912, IMG submission 204469) | Garden soil microbial communities collected in Santa Monica, California, United States - V. faba soil | ecosystem: Environmental > Terrestrial > Soil > Garden | place: USA: California... | reverse complement strand
TCACCCAATCGCTGACGCCTTGCACGCGCAGCCCCTCGAGCTCGCCTTGCGAGTAGTTGAGCACGCCGGTGGACATGAGCAGCGTGCGCAGATCCTCCCCGTCCAGCGTGCGGATGGGGTGCAGGCCCTCGCGGTGGTTGAGCCTGTTGAAGGCGTCGAGCGGATCGATGATGATTTCGTTGATGCGCTCGAAATACTGGTCGAGCGTGAGCGTGCCGTGCAGCTCCGCCAGGCGGGCGTTGTCGGCAAAGATCAACCCGAGGTCGGGGATCTTCACCAGGTCGCTCACGGCGCGTACCGCGTTCACCTTGGCGATGCCGCTCTCCTGATCGCCCGGCAGCGTGGTCAAGGTCGTGATGGGCAATTCCAGCGACTCGAGCACCCGCACCAGCTCGCTCACGGCGGAGCCCGTGCCGCCACCCAGGCCGGCAGTCAAGAGCACGACGTCGGCGCCCTCGGTGTGCCGCGCCACGGCTTCGCGGATCCGCTCCGCGCTCTCCGTCACGCATTGCCTGCCGTAGTTCAGATCTGCGCCGGCGCCGTCATAACCATCGATCCCGATGTACAGCCGCTGTGCTTCGGACAGTCCGGGGTGTCGTGTCGTGCCGAGCGACGCAAGCGCGGACAGATCAGAGCGCGCAGTGTTCAACGCCATGGCTCGATAGCCTCGCCGCCCGAACTCGGCGGCAAGGTTGCCACCTCCCTGACCCAGGCCGATGACGGCGATATCGAGCGAACGGTCCGACGGTTTCATGCGTCTCTCCGGTAGTCTTCCGAGTACAAACTCTAAAGTGAGCGGACCGCTTCTTTAGCAAACTCGAGCGGGATCCGCGCCGCCAGCAAACGTATGTGTGTTTGACCAACGCATTCCAGGGTCGTCCGGCGGCCGAGTAGCCGGTCCTGTTCTCGCATCCGCTGCTGCACGGGGGCGCGTTGCGTCCCTCTCGAGCAGGCTCGAGAGAGTGCGGACGAAGCTCGCTCACGCCCCCGGCAAGCGCTGTTTTTCCCAGCGTTACCGCGCTATGCAGCCAAACCATGTCTACCCTGCTCCCCACGCTCGAGGCAGCTGGTACGTGCGCCTACGACATTGTGAGTCTAGGCGAGGTGATGCTCCGGCTCGATCCCGGTGAAGGTCGTATCCATACCTCTCGCACCCTGAACGTCTGGGAAGGCGGCGGCGAGTACAACGTGGCCCGGGGTCTTCGGCGCTGCTTCAACCAACGGGCGGCGATCATCACGGCGCTCGCCGACAACCCGATCGGTCGCCTCGTGGAAGACCTGATGCTGCAGGGTGGCGTGGATACGCGCGCGCTGGTCTGGAAGCCCTACGATGGCGTGGGGCGCCGCGTCCGCAACGGCTTGAACTTCACCGAGCGGGGCTTTGGACCTCGGGCAGGGGTGGGCTGCTCCGATCGAGGCCACACGGCCATCTCCCAGCTTCAGATCGGCGACGTCGACTGGGACCGCATCTTCGGCGCGGGGGGCACGCGCTGGTTCCACACCGGTGGCATTTTTGCAGCCCTTTCCGATGGCACGCCCGAAGTGGCGCTGCACGCGCTGCGCGCGGCCAAGCGCGGGGGCGCCTGCGTCTCCTACGACCTCAACTATCGTTCCTCGCTCTGGCGCGACATCGGCGGGCAAGCCAAGGCGCGCGAAGTGAACCGCGCGCTCGTGCCGCACGTGGACGTCCTGTTCGGCAACGAGGAGGACTTTTCCGCCGCGCTGGGCTTCGAGCTGGACGGCGGGGCCAAGGATTTCAGCCAACTCGACGTGGACAGCTTCCGGCGCATGGTGACCCGCGTGCGGGAGACGTTCCCGAATCTGGCGCTGGTCGCGACCACGCTGCGGGAGGCACACTCCGCCACCCGCAACGGCTGGGGTGCCGTGTGCGCCGGCGGGGACCAATTCTGGCAGGTGCCGCTGCGCGAGATCGAGATCCTGGATCGCGTGGGCGGAGGGGATTCGTTTGCCTCGGGCTTTATCTACGGTCTGCTCGAGGGTAAGGATCCCGGATGGGCTCTCGAGTGTGGGGTCGCGCATGGCGCGCTGGCGATGTCCACGCCCGGCGATACCACGATGGCCTCCTTGCCCGAAGTATTGCGGGCCATGGGCGGCGGCGGCGCTCGCATCGACCGGTGACGTAGATCTATATGAGTGATGTTTTCGAACGATTGCGAGCGTGCCGGGTCGTGCCGGTGGTCAAGGTGCCGAACGCGGAGTGCGCCGAGGGGCTGGGCCGCGCGCTGGTGGCGGGCGGCCTGCCGTGCATCGAGGTGACGTTCCGCAGCTCGGCGGCGGAGGCGGCCATCCGTAGCTTGTCCCGTTTGCCCGAGCTGCTGGTGGGCGCCGGCACGATTCGCAGCCTGGATCAGGCGCGCGCCGCGCAGCGTGCCGGAGCGCAATTTCTGGTCAGCCCGGGCTTGCGGGAGGACGTGGTGAAGTTCGCCCTGGACGAGGGGTTGCCGGTCAGTCCCGGCGTGTGCACGCCGGGCGAGGTGGAGCGAGCGCTCGATCTCGGGGCGACGGTGCTCAAGTTCTTTCCGGCCGAGTCCTTTGGCGGCATCGGCACGCTCAAGGCGCTGTCCGCCGTGTATCCCGACGTCCCATTCATTCCGACGGGCGGCATCAACGCCGACAATCTCGCTCGCTACCTCGCGCTCGCCAACGTGCTGGCGTGCGGCGGGAGCTGGCTCGCGGAAACGGCGCTGCTGAGCGAAGGGCGTTTCGACGAGATCGAACGGCGCGCGCGCCAGGCCGCGAGCATCGCCGGTAGCCGCGCGCTGGCCGGTGACGCGGCTCGCTGAATGAGGTGGCGGTGTGCAGGGCGGCTGCTCGTCGCGCTCGCCCTGGTGGGGCTCGGCGCGTGCGATCATCCGAGTCAGGTGGTCGCGCCGAGCGTTCCCGCCGTCGTGCGCCGTGCCGTGGTTCCGGAGAAGCCGCCCAGCGCGCCGCTGCCGTTGCCCGATGAATGGCTAGTGATCGGGCGCTGGCGAGCGCCTGTGCAGTGGCTCGAGCAACTCGAGAGCTGGGGGGGACGGAAGCTGCCGCTCGAGCGCTGGCTGCGCACGGGCATCGCCCAACCGAACCACCCCGTCGATCTCGCGCTGCCGATCGAGGTTCTGGCGCTCTGGGATCACCAGGCGCAGCCGCCGGTGCTGCGCTGGGCGGTGAGTCTTGGGCTGGATGCGAGCGCCCCGGCTGCGCCTGCAGCGGGCCCGCTCGATGCGCCGTCCCCACTCGGGCTGGCCTGTGCCGAGGCGAGCGCCGTCGGCGCAGCGCCGCTGCGGCTGGTCTGCTCGAGCGGAGATGAGGATCTGGCGCTCTTGCTGCCGCTCGCCACGCGAGCGCTGCCGCTCGTCCCGCTGGCAGCGAGCGACGTCGCGCTACGCTGGCACGCGGCCCCTCTGCGGCGCATGGACGACGCGCTCGTTCAGGGCTGGGTCTCCTCCTGGTTCGGCGCCGCGCCGGACACCTCGCTGAACAAGCGCTTCGATGCCGAGTTTGCCGGTGTTCGGCAGGCCCTGGTGGCGGAGTTGCGCAACCTCGGGGACGATCTCGACGGTGCGTCGCTCGAGCTGTCGCTCGCTGCCGAGCCGCGAGCGCTCGAACTGTCGCTGCTCGCTCCGGCGGCCCAGGGCCGTTCCGAGCTCGTGCGCAGCATGACCGGCTCCGGCGCGCTCGGCCTGGCGCCGACGGATTTCTGGGAGGCGGAGCAAGCCAGCGACGGAGCGGGCTACCTGTGGGCGTTCGAGCCGGAGCCGCTCGCGCGCTGGCGCGCACCGCTCGGCGCGCTCCTGGCCGCGCTGCTCGATTTTCGCGGCGTGCCCGTCCGGCTCGAGCAGCAGGGGCGGCGCTTGATCGAGCGCCTGCCCTTGCCGCGGAGCCCCGTGGTTCACGCTGCGGGGCTGCTGCCGGTGGCCAGCGACGCGCGCGCCGCGCCGCCCGAGTGGCTCGCCCAGCTGGGCTGGCAGATGTACGGTGCGGCGGGCTCGCTCGCCGAATACGAAGTCTGGGTCGACGAGCTCGTGGCTGCGATCAACGACCCGATCTTGGGACCACAGATCGGGCGCCTGCTGCGCAGCGCCTGGGGCCCGAACTGGGCACCCAAGCACGCCAAACGTCGCCGACCGCTCGGCAACCGAGCGCTACCGCGCGGCAGTTTCACGCTGGAGCTGACCTTTGCGGCGCCTCGTGTCGAGGCCGCGGCTGCCCCGCAGGAGCCCGTCCCCCGCGTGGACTCGAGCGCGCCGGGCGCCGGGCGCCGCGAGAGTTCGCCGCCGACGCTCTTCGTACTGTTTGTTCCGGAACCCGGCGGGCTGCGCATCGCCTGGGGTGCCGACGAAGCCGTGCTCGTCTCGCTCGGCCAGAGCGCGGCGAGCGGCAAGGCGTCGGGTACGCTGGCAGGGCGTGCGGGTCTCGCTTCCCTACATGAGCACCGCAGTCTGGCGGGCGGCTTCTCCAGTCTGGTGAAGCTCGGTGCGCTTGCGCTCGGGTCTGTGCCGGGAGCGGGGCGCGCGCTCGTCGCTGCTCCGCATCGGGGCTCGTCCCCGATCGTGTATCGTTTGTCTCCGCTCGGAGACTCTTCCGGGTTGTCGCTGCGCGCGAGCCTGGGGCGAGACTCGCTGGAAGACGTCACCTTCCTATTGGCACCCGAAGCGTCAGCCCCCTGACGCCCCACCCGCGCCGCGGCATGCGCCTGGTGGCTGCACGGCCGAGCTTCGGAGCTCCGGCGCGTGTGCGGCCAAAAGGAATATCATTGTCAGGCGTTAGACCCGTGCTCGAGCCACCGCCGGGGACGTGCCGTAGCGCCGGCCGCGCGCGGCGGGGCGGCCGGCGACGCCGCGCTAGCCCGGCGGCGGAGCGGGTTTCGTTTCGGGTTGGTTTATAGATCGGCACCGGGGATGCGTGCTGCACGCCGCCGGATAGACTGGGAATTTTACATCTTCGCTGGCCAACTATTTTCGCTCGTGGGGAGTGGATGCGCGCCAAAAGTGCACGGGGCGAGCTATTCTCCTCTGAGTTCGTCGCCACGGGTGCCCCGCTCAGTTTCTCGAAGACACTATCTCCCATACGCCTCCCGAGGATCGGTCCCCGAGAGGAGGGGTGCTGAGCCGAGGCGCGGAAGGATGCACGAGACCCGAATATGGATTTTGCAGTCGGCTCCGCTCTTTTGATCCTCGGTCTGTCAGCGAGCGAGGCTCCAGTCGCGGGTCGGGTCGCCCAGCAGACGGTTGCCCCACAGTTACCCCCCGCTTCCCAGGCAGCCAGCGCTTCCCAGGCCGCGGATGCCCCGGCTGCCGCGCAGCCCACGCCCGCCGGCTCTGCGGCTCCAGCGGCTCCCGGGAGCAAGGCGTCCTCCCCCGTCGGCCAAGAAGGCGACGCGATGTCGCTCGCCGGCGACGCACCGCCGCCGGCCCCGGCTCCCACGCTCGCCCTCACGCCGCCGGTCGCGGACAAGCCCAGCACGGCCGAAAAAGCGATGGAAGGCGACGGAGACCCCGGCGAAAATCGCATGCCGACCGGTCTCAGCATTTCCCTGGGCGGCTCGATGAACGTGGGCACCAGCACCTTCGTGGTGAACGGTGGCGTCGCGAGCAACCCGCTCATCGACTGGGGGCTGTCCCTGACGCCTTCGTACAGCTTCTCCGACTCGACGCGCATCTCCGCCAGCGTCTCGATGAACCAGGAGATCACGCTCTCGGACTCTGACGATGCGCCGCACACGCTCCTGGTGAGCGACGTCTCGCTCGGCGTCGGGCGCCCGATCTACCGCTTCGAAACGGGCACCCGCATCTCCGGTGGGCTGAACCTGCGCATCCCGACCAGCACGTCTTCCCGCGTGGATTCGCTGGTCACCTCGCTCGGAGCCAACCTGTCTCTCGCTCAACCGGTGGGCAAGTTCGCGTTCTCGCTGAACGGCGGCTTCCGTAAGAATTTTCATCGCTACACGCACCCGGTGCGCGATCCGAGCACCGGCACCAGCTACGTCAACGGCGACGGCCTGGTGATCGAAGACGTCATGACCGGTCTGAGCCGCACGGGCGGCGCGGAGCTGGCGGGCAACACCTACTTCGACGGCGAGACCAACAACACCTCGATGGTGCTGAGTGGCTCCTTGGGCGCTTCCTACGTGCTCGACGACCATTTCAGCTTCGCGGCGTCGTACGGCCTCAGCAGTTCCTGGACCTACGAGAGCTACCCGCTCGACGAGTTCTCGAGCCCCTACGCGACCGAGGGTCGAGGTCGGCGGGATTCGCAGACGGGAACCCTGTCCGCCAACTATCAGGCGTCGGACAGCTTCTCCTTCGGCCTCGGCATGGTCACCGCTGGCGGGCTGTGGAGCGCCGACAACCAACGCTATCGTTTTCCGTTCTTTGCCTTCGCAGGCGGGCCGGAGAGCAACATGACAACCTTTTTCATAAACGCGACGTATACGGAGTCCATCCCGCTATGACGTGGCGTGTTACCGTAGTTCGGAGTTGGAGGACCTAATGAGCAGACATTCTCTTCATCAGCCGTGGCTGCGAAGCGCGGCGATGCTCGCCGCGGCAGTGTGGGCGTCGGGTTGTGCCGAAAGCATCGGCGACATCGATCGCACCCAGCCGGATCTCATCGCGAAGGATCACTTCAAAGGTCAGTGGTTCCTCCGCGAGACCGTGGTGGACGTGCCGCCGACGAGTCCGGTGTCGTTCGTGGGCATCCCGGGCGATCTGGAGATGATTGTCTGGGACATCCAGCAGGACTACCTGGTGGGCTATCGAGCCTACGAGCAGATCCCCGGCCTCGACGGTCGCGCGCAGTCCGACCTGACCAAACCCAGCAGTCAGCCGGTCACGGCAGGGCTCGGTGATGGCCGCGACCCGTCGCTCTACAAGGGCAACCCGGTCGTCGCGTACAAGATCGAGAGCCACGTCGACGTGCAGCGCGGCTACAACGCCCGCACCGGCGAGCAGAACAACGTCATCACCGAGAACACGAGTGACCGGCCCTGGTACGACCGGGGGTTCATGCGTGTCGACTGGTCGAACAACGCGGTGGACAACCTGGTCCAGCTGTCGCCCGTGTTCAGCGCCTTCTCGTCGATGTCGTCGTACGTGCCCCGCAACGAGGGCGGCGCGGACGCTTTCCACCTGGAGACGGACGACGAGGGTCGCGCCAACTATATCGACTTTACGACGCGCCTGACGGCGGAGCCCAGCGTGATGGGCTGCATCGCGATGATGAACTCGAGGCTGGGTGACTGCACCGGCGAAGAGATCAAGGTGCGCACCTCGCTGCTCAAGGTCGATCCCGAGGAAGAGCAACAGTACGTCCCGCTCGTGTACGACGATCGCCGCGAGGGCGAGTTTGGCTACTTCCGCGTGGAGCGTCCGAGCTACGATCGGCGACTCGGCAACACCTTTACCGGTTTGATTCAGGTCGCCGGGCGGCATGATCTGTGGGCGCACAGCCGTGACGCCAGCGGTGAGCCGCTGCCGTTCTCGTCGCGCACGCTCAAGCCGCTCAAGTACGTGCTGTCGGAGAACTTCCCGGACGCACTGCGCGACATCGCCGACGAGATCGGTGAGGAGTACGACGCCTCGTTCAAGAAGGTCGTGGCTGCGGCGCGCGAGCAAGAGGTCGAGGATCTGGAGCGCGACCTCGTCGCCGATACCGGCGATAGCTGCCTGTTCTGCATCGACACGAACGAGGACAACCTCGCCCGTAACGGTGATATCCGGCACAACTTCATCTACTGGGTCGACGACCTGCAGGCGGCCGGTCCGCTCGGCTTCGGTCCGTCCTCGCTGAACCCGGAGACGGGGCGCATCGTTTCCGCGTCGGCGTACGTCTACGGCGCCAGCGTCGACAAGTACGCCGAGCTCGCCAAGGAGATCGTCGAGCTGATGATCCCCGAGAACGAGGGCGGTCTCACGCCAGAGCAGGTCATGACGGGCCAGTACTTCCGCGATGCGGTGCGTGCTGATCTCAGCCCGATCGATCCGCGCAAGGCCACGCGCCTGAATGGTCTGTCGGGCGCAGCCCTGAGCAAAGAGATCCTGGGCAGCGCCGGGCTGGAACGCATCAGCCAGCTCGCGCAGCAGGGCAAAGAGGGGCTGCCGCTGGCGATTCCCGGTCTCGAGGCGGCGCGCATGCGCAAGCTCGTCGGCACGGAGCTCGAGTCGAGGATGATCCCCGAGGAGTGGGCGCGTCTGCAGGCGGGCGACGGGCCGAGCTACCTCAAGTCGCGCGCGGCTCTCTTGCAGAAGCGCGCCGAAGAGCGCGGTGAGCCGGCGCCGGATTTCGGCCCGATGGGTGCGCTCTCGGTGACCAACTGGTTTGGCGCGGACGCTCTCAAGGATACGCGCGAGCTCGAGGACATCGCGTCGCGCAACAACCTGTGGCTCGCGAACTTCGACGATCCGTCGATCGCCGGTCTGGCGCGTGAAGTGCGGGACATGGGCATCCAGGGGGACGATCTCTTCAACCTGCTGCGCGGGCGAGTGTTCCGCGCGGTCATGTTGCACGAGCTCGGCCACACCATGGGCCTGCGTCACAACTTCGCGGGCAGCGCCGACGCCCTGAACTTCCAGGACGACTACTGGCCCCAGCGCGTGAAGACGATCGAGCCCGTGGCGCAGTACACCCAGCAGGGCGCGCCGGTTCTCGATGCGTTCCTGCGTAGCAACTGCTCCATTCAGGGCCCGTTGCAGACGCAGAGCGGCACGGTCCTCACCGCCACGGACACGACGGCGCAGTGCGACGAGCAGCTGACCGGCAAGATGGCCGAGCTTCAGTACTCCAGCATCATGGACTACGGCAGCCGCTTCAACTCCGACTTCCACGGCCTCGGGCACTACGACATCGCAGCGCTCGCCTCGGGCTATGCGGACCTGGTCGAGGTCTTCGACGAGACCGCCATGGAAGGCATTCAGGCAGGCAGCCAGGCGACGGGCGTGGACGTGCGGACGGCGATGGCGCTGGCCAACACCGTGCGCAACCCGATCCTGAGCCAGGGCCTCGACAATGCCATGGCGCAGGTGAGCGCGGCGGGCATGCGGCTCAGCCACTACACGAACTACCCGGCGTTGGTCGGTGGTGCGGAGAACCTCGCGCGTCGCCGCTTCATGCCGCGTAGCGAATACCTGGCGCAGCTCGCGGATTCGCAAAACCTGTCGCCGGCCGAGCGGGCTCGCGTACCGATGAAGGTGCCGTACCTGTCCTGCTACGACGAGTACGTGGACTCGGTGGACACCTGCCACCGCTACGATGCGGGCGCGGACAACTACGAGATCGTCTCGTCGCTCTTGACCGGCTACCGCGAGTACTACGTCTTCAACAACTTCCAGAAGGACCGCGTGGGCTTCGATCCCTTCTCGGTCGCCCAGCGCACGGCGCAGCGGTACTTCCTGCCGCTCACCAACATGTACCAGCACTGGCTCTGGGGTCTGGCGGTCACCGGCCTCACGCCGGAGGGTTCGCCCCGCGGCGATCTCGGCCTGGTGGCGACCCGCCAGGGTCTCGACCGGCTGCTGAACACCATGGCGACGCCGGAGTACGGGCCGCACATGTATGACGCCTCCGTGGGCGAATACGTGCCGGTCAGCGCGGAATGCCCCGAGGTGGCCTCCGACGTGCTCATCCCGAGCGATGGCGTGGTGGTGGGTACCCCCTCCGTCAACAACAACCTGATGAGCATGCCCTCCTGCGTGGACGTGCCCCAGGGCGTCGGCCGCTCCTTCTTCTCGCGCTACGACAGCTCGGGCTACGACGTGTTCCGTCGTGTTCTGGAGTCGGGTCACTACTACGATCAGCTGGCAGCGATGGCGGCCCTGCAGGCGTCCAACGCCAGCGTGGTGGGTATCGGCAGCGACGTGAACGCCGATGCGCGGACCTTCCGCATCCCCTACAACCTGGCCTTCCCGACCGATCTCGAGGACATCTTCGCGAACATCTATCGCGAGGACGACGCGAAATACGGCCTGCACATCGAGCGCCCCCAGGGCGCCGGCGGCCAGGTCGTGGAACGCAGCGTGTTCACCAATCCTGCGGACTTGGCGGCGCTGCCCGTGATTGCGCCAGGCCGCAGCTACACGACGCGCGTCCAGGCGCTGGTGGCCGGCATGAACTTGCTGGACAGCTCGCTGAACCCGGCGTTCGCTCAGCAAGGTCAGATCTCACTGGTCGGCAGCGGCGAACAACGGAACGTTCCGGCCGGCTTCGAAGAGGTGTCGATCGGCGATCCCGCGAGCGGTCGCGTGTTCGTGGCCTACCGCAAGGTGGGCAACACCGACGGTCCCTGGTACGCGGCCGATCTGATCGAACGTGCTCAGCAGATCGTGGCCGACCCGGCCTCGACCGACGGCGACAAGGCCAGCGTCTTTGGTGACATCGAGCTGGTGCGCCTGGCCTTCGGCATCTTCGGGCAGTAAGCAGCGCGGCAGGGAGAGGCCCGGGCTCTCCGCCAGCGCTCAGAGAGAGCCAGCCTTACGGCTGGCTCTCTGCTTTTTGTACTCCCGAACCACGCCGCTGCGACCGATCATCAGCCCAGGAAACAGGCTCTCTCGCAGCACACAGGTGGTGCAAGGTGTGGCGCTCTACGGGCAGGGAGCGTTCGCAAAGGTTGCGACCTTTGCGCCAACGCGTTGACGCTTCTGGGCGCGCGTCGCGCCGTCCCACTCCACGCGAAAGTTGGCACGGCGTTCGCTCAGGTGGTCCTGAGTGGATACCCCCGCCGCGTCGACGAGAAGCCCAGGCACACATTGGCTGACCGATCTCGCGGTGCCCGTCGGCATCGTGACCATCGTGATGATGATGGTGTTGCCGATCCCGGCGATCCTGATCGACATGCTCTTGGCGGTCAGTCTGGCCGTCGCGATCGCGGTGTTCCTGATCGGGCTGTTCATGGAACAGCCCCTGGAGTTCAGCGCCTTTCCAGCGGTGGTGCTGGTGGCCACGCTGCTCCGTCTCAGCGTCAATGTCGCCAGTACGCGCCTGATTCTGCTGCACGGCGCCGAAGGCCACGGCGCCGCTGGTCAGGTCATCGAGACCTTTGGCCGCCTGGTGGTCGGCGGCAACGTGGTCGTGGGTCTGGTGGTGTTCCTGATCCTGGTGGTGATCAACTTTGTGGTGATCACCAAAGGTGCGGGGCGCGTCGCGGAGGTTGCGGCTCGTTTTGCCTTGGACGGTATGCCCGGCAAGCAGATGGCGATCGACGCCGATCTGAACGCCGGCCTGATGAACGCCGAAGAAGCGCGGCAGCGCCGGCGCCTCCTGGAGCGCGAGGCCGACTTCTTCGGCGCCATGGACGGCGCGAGCAAGTTCGTCAAAGGTGACGCGGTCGCGGGCTTGCTCATCACCGCCATCAACCTGGTGGGCGGGTTGCTCCTGGGTGTAGCTGCCGGTCTGGACATCGGCTCCGCCGCCGAGACATTTTCGATTCTGTCGGTGGGTGATGCGCTGGTGTCGCAGTTGCCCGCACTTCTCATGTCGACCGCGGCTGGTGTCGTCGTCACCCGCTCGGCCACCGGTGAGCCGCTGGGCGCGGCGCTCAGAAACCAGTTGCTCGGCAGTCGCCGTGCTGTCGCCCTGACCGCTGGCGTGATGACACTCTTTGCCTTCGTGCCGGGTATGCCGGCCTTGCCGTTTCTGGCTCTGGCGGGCGGACTCGCCTATTCGGTACGCAAGACGGGAGCGCGCGTGGCGGCAGCGGCAGCGGCCGCCGTGAAAGAGGAGAAGCTCAAGCCCACACCGGAGACCGACGGCGTGGAGACCGCCCTGCCGCTCGACGTACTCAGCCTGGAGGTGGGTTACGAGCTGATCCGCGCCGTAGACCCCAGCATGGGCGGTACCTTGGTGGAGCGCATCACGGGCCTGCGCAAGCAGATCGCTTCCGAGCTCGGCATCGTCATTCCGCCCGTTCACATTCGGGACAATCTGCGGCTGGAGCCGGGCAAATATCGCTTCCTGCTGCTGGGCACGGAGATCACCGCGGGCATGACCCGCGCCGGCAAGCTGCTGGCCATGGATCCGACGGGCAGCGCTCCCACCATCGCGGGGGAAGCCACCAAGGATCCAACGTTTGGCACCCCCGCGCGCTGGATCGCCTCGCGCGACCGCGAGCTCGCCGAAGCGCTGGGCTACACGGTGGTCGATCACGCCACCATCATCGCTACCCACCTGGCCGAAGTGGCACGCGCCAACGCCGACCAGATCCTCGGCAGAGCGGAGCTGCAGTCGCTCCTGGATGTGTTCTCCAAGACCACACCCAAGCTCGCCGAAGACTTGGTCCCAAACTTGCTCTCCTTTGGCGAGGTGCTGAAGGTCATGCGTAATCTGCTCCGCGAGAGCGTATCGATTCGGGATTTGCGCACCTTGCTCGAAGCCCTGCTCGAAGCGGCGCCCAGCACGCGAGATCCGGAGCAGCTCACGGAGCTGGTGCGACAGAAGCTGGCACGTCAGCTCACGTCCTCCTACCGGGGCCCCGACGGCATGGTCGCGACGATGATCCTGGATCCGACGGTAGAGGCGATGTTCCGCCGCTCGCTCTCGGAGATCGCGGCCGGCACCGGTGGCGCCCTCGATCCGCGCAAGGCGCAGGAACTCGGGGACAAATTGGAGGCCGGCGTGCTGCGCATGCAGGCTCAGGGACTGGCCCCCTGCCTGATTACGAGCCCGGAGCTCCGCCGCTATATCCGCGCGTTCGCGGAGCGCCGTTGCCCACAGCTGGGTGTGCTCTCGTTCCGAGAGATGGAGCCGAGCGTCGGCATCCGTCCCATCGAATCGATTGCCTTTGGAGCCCAGGCGGCCTGAGCGCGCCCGCGGATCACTGACGCATGCAATACCAGACCTTTCGTGGAGCCGATGTGCAAGAGGCCTTGCTGCACGTGCGTGAAGCGCTCGGAGCCGACGCCTTGATCGAATCCACGCGCCACGTGCAGGCCAGCCAGGGCGCTCTCGCCGGCCGTACGATGGTGGAGATTGTGGCGGCACCCAGTGCATTTCCGAGCCGCGGCTCGGCGGCAGGGCAGCCGAGCCGCGGCTCCGGCGCGGGGCAGCCGAGCCGCGGCTCCGATGCGGGCCAGCCGAGCGCGGCGAGTGCAGCGCGCACGTCTCGCTTGCAGGAGCGGGCGCGAGCGCGAGCGGCGCTGCAGCGTCGCGCTCGAGATGCCGACCATCCGGAGCTCGAGACCACGGCCGTGGGACGGGAAATCGTGCAGCTGCGCTTGATGCTCGACGAGCTGAGCCAGGGCCGTCCTGCCAAAGACCGGACGCGCGCCTTGCTCACGGCGGCGGGCTTCGAGGGGGCATTGGCGCGCAGCCTGGGCACGGGCGCATCGCGCGCGGCGCGCGGCAGCAGCCTGGAGCTGAAGCACTGGTTGCGCGAGCGCGTGGGCGAAAAGCTCAGCTGTCGCTCGGGTCTGGTGGAGGCCCCAGGTCGCCGGCTGATCGCGTGCGTCGGGCCGAGCGGGGTCGGCAAGACCACGACCCTGGCAAAGCTCGCGGCCCGCGCGAGACTCTCCTGCAGGCGCAGTGTGCGCGTGCTCAGCCTGGACACGTTTCGCGTCGGCGCGGTCGAGCAGTGGCGCCGTTATGCGGAGCTGATCGGCCTTTCCTTCGAGGTGACGCCCAACGCAGGCGCGTTTCACCGAGTCCTGCACAGCGCCACCGAGGACCTGCTACTGGTAGATACGGCGGGGCGGGGTACGGCACAGGACGACACGAGCCTGGACGCCTGCCTGCGCGGCGTGCGTGAGCTGAAACCAGAAATTCTTCTGGTCTTGCCTGCCTGGTTGCGCGCCCGCGATGCGGAGCGGGCCGTAGAACAGTATGCCACGCCGGCCGCGACGGGCGTGGTGATCACCAAGCTGGACGAAACGGATCAGGTCGGCGGCGTCATGCATGCGCCGCTCGGGAGGGAGCTGCCGATCACATACCTGTGTGACGGCGCCCGTGTCCCCGAAGACATTCACGACGCGGCGATCGACAGAGTTCTCGATGCCATCTTCCCGGAGCAAGCATGAGCGTAAGTGAACCGCAGATCACGGAAGTCAACGCCGAAGAGCCGGCTGAAGTGGCTCCAGCGCCGGCCAACGACTACCGTGGCCAGCGCGAGATCTACGAGAAGTATCTGCCGATCGTGCGACGCATCGCCATGCGCACGGTGCGTTCGCTACCCCCTTCAGTGACCATCGACGACGTCATCTCGGCGGGCTGGCTCGGCATGGTGGAGGCCCTTGGTCGGCGCACCGCCGACATGACCGACGATCACTTCGAGGCCTTCGCCTCGTATCGTGTGCGCGGCGCCATCCTCGATCATCTGCGCATGCTCGACCCGATGTCGCGCAAACTGCGCGGCGCCTCGCGCCGCATCACTCAGGTGGCGAGCGAACTCGTGGGTCGCCTGGGCCGAGCTCCCGAGCAGGAAGAGGTCGCGGCCGAGCTGGGCATTCCGCTGGCGGACTACCACAAGCTGCTCACCGAAATCAGCGAGGCCGGCTACGCGCGGCTCGAGCTCAACGACATCGGCGAGCCGTCTTCGATGGACTCATCGCCCGAGTCGATCGCCACCCGGCGCCAGCTCGTTGGCACGGTCGCCAAGGCCATCGACGGCCTGCCCGAGCGGCTGAATCTGATCGTGGGCCTGTATTACCAGGAAGAGTGCAGCTTTCGCGAGATTGGCGAGGTGCTCGGCGTGACCGAATCGCGCGTCTGCCAGCTGCACTCCGAAGCCATGCACCTGATCCGCGCCATGGTCGAGGGGCGTCCGATCTCGCGCCGGCGCCGCGGTAGCGCGGGCCCGAGCAGAAACGGGATGCGCGCGTGAGTAGTGGGATCTGGGTCGCAGCGTCGGGTGCGTCCGCGCAGATGACGGCGCTGGACGCCACGGCCAACAACCTGGCGAACGCCAACACGCCCGGCTACAAGGCGGAGCAGGCCGTCTTTCAGGAGCACCTGATGTCTGCCATGCTCACCGGCAGCTCGCAGACCCAGATGCGCTATACCGGCGTCGCGGAGGTGTCGCCCGATCTGCGGACGGGGCCGCTGCAGGTGACGCAGCGACCTCTCGATGCCGCCATCGAAGGGGATGGCTACTTTGCGGTACAGACGCCGCGCGGCGAGCGCTTTACGCGCGCCGGGGCCTTTCAGATCGGACCGGGCGGCACCTTGGTGACCGCTCAGGGCTTCGCCGTGCAAGGTAGCGGCGGCAGCCCGATCGTCATCCCGCCCGACGGCGGCGCGCCGGTGATCGGTGAAGATGGCGTGCTGCGCGTCGACGGGGAAGAGGTCGGCCAGCTGCGCATCGTGAAGTTCAACCAGCCGAAGGGGCTGGCGAAGGACGGGGACAACCTGTTCCGCGCCGCTCCCGCCGCGGGCGAGCCGGTCCCCACCGAAGCGATGATCCAGGGCGGTGTGCTCGAGATGCCCAATGTCTCGATCGTCAAGGGAATGACGGACCTTGTGTCGGCCACCCGAGCTTTTGAGGCCCTCGAGAAAGCCGTGGAGGCCTACAGCGACCTCGAGCGCCGTGCCGCCTCCGACATCACGCGTGCTCGCTAAAGGTGCGGGACGTTAGCGATCTGCATGGCTGAGCCGCTCGAACGCAGCGATTCAACCAGGATCTGGCATATTCCCTGCAGCTGATTTCCCGCAACTGATCGAGCGAGCGATGGATACCCAACACACCACACAGATCTCGACGACCCGGTTTGGTTCGGTGGAGGTTCCAGACGAGAACCTGATCCATTTCAAAAATGGCATCATCGGCTTTCCCAAGGAGACCAGGTTCACGCTGATCCCGCACGGGCAGTCGACGACGATCGCGTGGCTCCAGTCGGCGACCACGCCGGGCCTGGCCTTCCCCGTGGTGTCCGCGCATGGCCTGGTCGGTGACTACCCGGACGTGCCACTCGAACCGTTGGTGGACAAGGCAGGCATCGCTGGCTCGGGGGCGGATGAGTTTGCCGTGCTCGCAGTGCTGTGCGCTTCGCAGCTGCAGCCCGCGACCGTGAACCTGTTGGCTCCGCTCCTGATCAACGCCGACACGCGCCAGGGCGCGCAGGTGTTTCTCGAAGGCTCGCGCTTCACGACGCGCGAGCTGTTCGTGATGCCCACCGCCGCGCCTGCTTCGGAGACCACCGAAACCAAGGCCGACGAAGGGCGTGCTCCCCTCGCGCCCACCGGCTGACGCTGTCCTTCGCCTCCGGGTGGCGCGTTTGACAGCGCCAGGTCTTTGCCGATATCGCGCCCCCGGCGCATCTCCAGCTTCGTTCGCTCGGCGCCCTGGGGTCTCACCGCTCTCCTACTATACGCCGATCCGGTCCATGCTTCGCAGGGCACCCTCGCGCCGAACGACCGCCGGGGCATCTCGGCACGAGCCGGTGATATGGCGCGGTGACAAACCGCAAGTTCGGCCCCGAACTGCTCGCCGGCACGAGCCGGTGATATCGCGCGGTGACAAACCGCAAGTTCGGTCCCGAACTTGGTTTTGGGAAAAATAAGGTGGACCCGCGCCGCGGTGGCGATTGCCTGCCGGTCTATCGCTCTTAGACGAAGAGGTCGGGGTGGGGTTGGAGCTTGGGATCGACGGCGTAGCCCGAGAAGTCGCTGATGCCGGCCTCGCGCAGCACGTCCTCGTCGATGCAGAACTGCCCGCTTCGTTCCCGGCTGGGCCGGGTCAAGATCAGGTACGCAGCATCCGCGACGATGGCGGGCCGCCGACAGTGCCCGAGTGCCTGGCTGCCCCCCAGCAGGTTTTCCACGGCGGCGGTCGCGATCATCGTCTTCGGCCAGAGGCTGTTCACGGCGATGCCCCGCGGCCCGAGCTCTGCCGCGAGGCCCAGCGTGCACAGGCTCATCCCAAACTTGGAGAGCGTGTATGCCAGGTGTGGGGCAAACCACTCCGGCCGCAGATCGGGCGGGGGAGAGAGCGTGAGGATGTGAGGATTGGAGCTCTTCTCCAGCCAGGGCAGGCAGACCTGGCTGCACAGAAACGTGCCGCGCACGTTGACCGAGTGCATCAGATCAAAACGCTTCAGCGGCGTGCTGCTCGTCCCGGTGAGCGAGATGGCGCTGGCGTTGTTGACCAGGATGTCGATGCCGCCGAAGCGCTCCACCGTGGCCTTCACCGCGCCCTGCACGGCGGCTTCATCGCGGATGTCTGCGACGCAGGCGAGCGCCTGGCCACCGGCGGCTTCGATCGCCTGACACGCCGAGTGCACAGTGCCGCGCAGCTTCTGGTGCGGCTCGCTCGTCTTGCCAATCACGGCCACGGCGGCTCCATCGCGCGCCGCTCGCAGCGCGATCGCCTCGCCAATGCCGCGGCTCGCCCCCGTGATGAACAGCACCTTGCCGGCGAGCGAGCGCGCCGGCTCGCGATCTGAGCTCGGGCTCGACATCATTTCTTTCTCCTCCTCAAAGCGCGGGCTGCGAACCGGGCACCAGGGGTTCCGACTCGTGCTCGTGTTCGGGTTCCTGCGCCGGCTTTCCTGCCTGCGCTGCCTTCAGCGCTTGCCACCAGGCTTCGCGACGCGAGCGGTTCCACTCCTTGGCCAGACCCGTCTCGCGCAGGCGATCGCCCAGTTCGCGCGCCGTCTGAGGGCGCCGATTGGGGTTCTTGTCCAGGCACTGCAGGATCAGCTCCTCCAGTGGCTCGGGGACCGAGATGTTGGCGCGCTTGGACGGGGGCACGGGGCGCTGATGCGCGTGCATCACCAGCATGTCCGCTCGATTGGCGGCTTCGAACACGCGTTCCCGCGTGAGTAGCCAATACGCGACGCAACCGAGCGCATAGATATCCGCGCGCTGATCGACCGGCGCGTTGAAGCGCACCATCTCCGGCGCCATGATCGCGGGCGTACCAATGATGCCGGGATCTTCCAGTTCTTCCTCGGTGGGGCGCCGGTCCATCACCAGACCGAAGTCGAGCACTTTGACGAAGTCTACGTCTCCGCCGTAGCGACAGGTAAAGATGTTGGCGGGCTTCAAGTCGCGGTGCACGAGCTGGTGCTCGTGCGCTTCATGCAGCGAGTCGCACGCCTGGATCAACAAGAAGGCCACGCGCTCTGCCGGCTGCTTGCCGAAGCGTTTGACCAGCGTCTGCAGATCGAAGCCGTCGAGCAGCTCCATCACATAGTAAAATGTGCCGTCCTGCGTGACACCGTAGTCATACAGCTGAATCGTGTGCGGCGAGGTCAAGAGCGCGGTGGTCTGCGCCTCCCGCTCGAAGAGCTTGAGCAGGCGCTTGGCTTCATCCGGTCCATGGGTGGAGAGGATGCGCGGGCGGATCAGCTTGATCGCGGCAGGGCGGGCCAACATGTGGTGCTTGGCCTTCCACACTTCGCCCATGCCACCCGTGCCCAGGCGCGTGTCCAGCCGGTAGCTGCCGACCTCGCGTGCTCGGGTGATGTGCTCGGTAAGCCCGTACAACAGGCGGGAGGAGAGGTACGCCAGCCCCACGCCCGCGGCGGGCGAGAGCATGAGCAGGAGCACGTATTGAGCCTCGGGCCTCTGGCTCTGGTTTTGCGCCAGGAAGAGCGCGAGCGGGTCCGTCAACGCCGCCACCACGCACACCGTCAACACGCGCGCCGGGCGAGCGGGCACGAGCGCCCCGTACATCACCAGCAGCACCGCGATCGGCGACCAGTTGCGCAGCGCTTCCCCGGCGAGCCAGGGAAAGCCATGGCGCAACGCACTCAGCGCCAGCGCAAACAGGACCAGGTAGAACTGGCTGAGCTCCAGGATCACCTGGGGCCGGAACCAGCGCGAACGCGCGACGGCCAGCATGCCCAGGTTGAGCAGCGTCGCCGGGATCAGGCAGCCCAGCGCCCGGGGCAAGACCTCGGCGCGGAATTCCGCATCGTGCCGCCCCACCAGCCCGAGCAGCGCCAGCACGCCGAGCAGGCTGAGGGCGCAGACCAACGTAATCATGCCGAGCCGCCGGACGCCGGATTCGAGCACGTCGACCGGGAGCTCTCCGCGCGCGGTGCTCTCCAGGATGCCGCGCCCCGGCCCCATCGTCAGATCGAGCAGGTGCCGATCGGACGCCTTGCTGCTGGGGGCGCCGATCGGGCTCTGGGGGAGGGTCGCTGGTGCGGTCAAAAGAGCCTCGGATCGAGCATACTCCGTGCCTGGCGAGGGCGTCACTCGCGAATACCCGGCACGCCGCTGCGGTTTTCCACGCGGCGCCCGTCAGTGGGGGCAATGCGCCCGGCAGCCGCCGCGCCCGGCGCAGTCGTTTTTGCCGGCGCAGTCGTGGGATTCGGGTACGGCGCAGCCGCCGCGGCCCCGGCAAGGGTTTCTGCTCATGCAACAGTTGGAGTCGGCGGCCGCGGGCGTCGCGGGGACGGGTGGGGGGGAGGGCGGGGCGCTCGCCGACGGCTCGAGCGCCGCCTTCGCGCGGGTTGGAGCGGGTGCGCCGGAGGGAGCGCCCGGCGTGCTCCCCGTCTGTCCCGCCCTGCTCTCGCAGCGACTCGTGCAGAGGGCCAGAGCGGCCAACTGCGCCACGCGCAGAGCACTGAGGTGAGGACCCTTTCGGCTGACCAATTGGCGCCCCTTTCCGCGGCAGCCGCGGGATTTGGGAGAACGGAAAACGTCTCTAAACGGGCTAGTGCGAAGTTGCGATCCAATCGAAATTGGATTGCAGAATTCACATCTGGGTCAACAAATGCAACGCTCTCGGCAAAACGACTGCCAGTGCCAAGTTCGCGACGGGGGCGTGGGGGGATTTGTCTTGATCCACCTGGGGGTCCCGCTCACCGTTGAGCTGGGACTTTAGTCCCCGGAGCCTTGTCCCCTGGCATATTGGGCTACTCGAGAGGAGCGATAGAATGAGCGAGCTGCCGCAAGCCGAAACCGCCGATACCGATGCCGTTCAGGTGGCGCTCCAGGCGGCCCAGACGCTCTGGTCCAGGGGCGACACGACCGAGAGCCTGCGCTGGCTGAAGCGGGCCGCCGAGAGCGCCTCGGACGAGGGTGCGGACCTGCGCTCGCTCCAGCTCGCCAAGGCGGCCGCCGAGCTGCGCGCCAAGCTGTTCCCGTCGGATGCGCCGCCTCCGCCCTCCTCGCGTGGCAACGCGGGTCGTGAGTTGACCGGTGTGCGCCCGACGCCAGCGTTCGACTCGTCGCCTCTGCACGAGGCAGAGAGCGGGGCGGCGTTGGGTCCCTCCGCGCTAGGCTTGGACCTGGGTGAGGCCAATCCTGTCGCCCGGCCCGAGGATGCGCCTCCCTCTTCGCGTTCGCCGTCGAGCGCACCGCAGTACGTCGTGCATCGGCCACGGGAGGCGCAGCGCCAGCTGATGGGGCTGTCGTCCTCGACGCTCGCCTCCACCCTCGAGGGCGCGGTGCAACGCAATGGCACGGGCTACGCCAGCGTTCCTTCGTGGAGCGCGGGCACGGAGCGTCGCACGTCCTCACCGCCGCCGCTGCCGCGCGCCGCGTTCGACGACTACGAAGAGCTCGACGCGGAGCCCGATGAAGACGAGCCGGAAGCGGAGGCGGGTTGGTCGGCGTCGGCCGTCGCCACGTGGCGGCCTGCGGATGGGCGGGCCACCGATAGCTCGGCGCAGCGGGGCGCCGCCGCCTGGGAGGCGGGCGCGGATGCGGCTCAGGGGCTGCGCGGTGAAGCGCCCAGTGATTCGTCGCCGCGCATGGCGACGTTGCCGCCCGCGGGCTTTCAGCAGCTCGGCTCGAGCCCGCCGCCGTTGCCAGAGTTGAGCGCGTTCGGCGATGAAGACGGCGATCCGATGCGCCCCGAGCAGCCCACCGTGTTGCTGCCGCCGCAGGAGGAGGCACCGGGCGGCGCTGACGCGCGCTCGGGCCCGACCGGCGCGTCCAGCTCGTACACCGATCCGGTCGGTGGCGATGAGAGCGCGTGGGATTCCGACCCGCGGATGTCGAACTGGGACTCGGGATCGGCGTACGGCGGCTGGAGCGGCGAGCCTCGCGGTGGCAGCTGGTCGGCAGAGCAGGGCGGGGCCGTCGAAAGCCCCACGGCTCTGGAATCGACCCCGCCAAAACTCACCGCGCGCGTGCATCACCAAGCGGTACGGGTCTCGTTTGCGCCGGACGCGCGAGCGCCCGGGCAATACGTCGTGCGACCTCTGCGAGAGGGAGAACGCCCGCTCGGAGGAGAGCGAGTCGCGCTCCTCGTGGCGCTCGAGCCCGGTGTGCCGCTGGTCTGAGCGAGAGCTTTGCTGGAGCTAGAGCTGGCGGGGTCTGAGCGGGTGTGAGCGAGGGCGTTCGATTTTGAGAAGACGGGCTGATTTGCCTGCGGTCTGCCGTGAAGGCTCTTTGACTGAAACCTGTTGGATTGAACTGTTGGATGGAACTGTTCGATTGAAAAAGGGCAGCTCCGGCCGGCGGCTAGGTAGTCGCGATTGCGGCTCGAGTCCTGTATGCTAGTCTTTTCAGTGTGGGTCTAGGTGAGACCCGCCGCATCTCGGGGGGGATGGCGCACGATCATGACACCCGCAGAGTACTTCAAGGCAGCGTGTATCCGGCGGGCGCCGGTGCAGTGCTCTGTGCGGCCTCAGTGCTCTGTGCGGCCTCAGTGCTCGCGGCCTCAGTGCTCGCGGCCCCGTAGCTCGCGATCCTCGTCCGGCTCGCCGCCGTTCGCGCCAGCGGTGCACGTCGAAGCGGAGCGAGCATGACCAATCGAGCTCATCACTCCGACGAGGAGAGCCTCGCCGAGCGGGTCTCGGCGGAGCGCCCGACGCCCGATCGCTCTCTCGTCGAGCGAGCCGTTCCGGAACTGGTAGCGCCAGGCCCGCTCTCGGCGGAGCGCCCGTTGCCTGAGTCCCGAGAGCTCGCGCCGCCCAGCAGTGGGCCCTCCATCGAGGTGACGTCCTCGCGCGAGCTGACCGAGGAGCTGTTGTCCGGGGGGATCGAAGAGTTGGAGGGCATCGCCACGACGTCTGCCGTGGAGGCGTCCGCGCTGCCCGCGGAGCTCGAGCAGGGAGACGGCGCGCGCTCTGCCGAGGCTGCGCCGCTGGATGCTCTCGAGGAGCGCCTCGAGGATGAGCTGCCGCCGAAGCCCGCGCCGAGTGCGGAGCGCACGGCGGGCTCGCCCTCGGACGAAGCGCCTGCGGTGCCGATCGACAGTACCCGCTCCGGTCCGTTTGCGCCGCCGTGGGTGGACGAGGTTCCCGATCCGGTCACGCCGTACGAGCAGCGCGTCTCCGAGACCATCAAGCTGTCGGACCTGCCCCCGGTCGATCAAGTGCGCGGGCACGTGCTGGCCAACCGCTATCTGGCGGAGGAGCTCGCGGAGCAGTCGGCGGCCAGCCTCAGCTATCGCGCGTATCATCTCGCGCTCGATCGCGCCGTCACGCTGCGCATCTTGCCGCGCGGCCTCGCCTGCTCTGACGAGTTATGTCAGGAGGTGCGCCGCGTAGCTCGCGTGGCGTCGCTGTTGAACCATCCGAACATCGCGAGCACGTTGGACTTTGGCGTCACGAGCGACGGTTGGCCGTTCGTCGTGACCGAGCATTTCCAGGGCCGAACGCTGGCGCTCTTGTTGGCCGAAGAGGGCAAGTTCGTGCTGCGCCGGGTGCTGCACATCGGCAAGCAGCTGGCCGTGGGTCTGAGCGCCGCTCACCAGGCGGGCGTGGTGCACGGCTTCATCAGCCCGGACAACGTGCTGGTGGTGGAGCCGGGGACCTCCGCGGAGGTGGCGATCATTCTCGGCTTCGGCGTGTCGAGCGCACGCGGTCCCGCGCCGGCTCCGCCGCGCAGCGGAGTGTTTGGCGTTCCGTTCTACGTTTCCCCCGAGCAAGCCAGCTGCCGGCCGCTCGACGCCCGCTCGGACATCTATTCCGTCGGCGTGCTCTTGTACGAGCTGATGACGGGGGCGCCGCCGTTCTCCGATGGCGATTTCGCGTCGGTGTTGTGCCAGCACCTGGACGACGACGCAGAACCGCCGTCCACTCGTCTGAAGTCCCCGGGCCCGCTCGCGAAGGCGATGGACGCGATCGTCGAACGCTGCCTGCGCAAGGAGCCGGAGCAGCGCTACCAGACGGCGGCCGAGTTGGCGGACGACCTGATCCGGCTCGAGGCGGCTGCGGCCCGCAGCAAGCGCCGCCCGATGCCGGAGATCCAGCGGCCCACGACCACCATTCACAGCCCCCCGCCGCGCGCCGCCGACAACGCGATGAGCTCCGGCGCCAAGGTCATCATCCACGCCGAGGACCCCACCCCCGCTCGGCCTAGCTCCAGCGTCAAAGATCGGCGCTCCTCGCCGGGCTCGGTGCCTCCCCCCGCCTCCGGCAGTGCCGGCGCCAGCGCGGCGCGGCCGGCGATGAAACGGCCGCTGCGCGTCTCCGTCGACCAGGCCACGATCAAGATCTCCGCCATGGATCGTGATCTCGCGATCGCGATGCACCGCAAGGGCAAGCTGCGCCCGCGCTGGGGTCTGGGGCTGCGCGGCATGCTGGCGGCGTTCATCGCCAGCCTGACGCTGGTGTTCCACTGGTTCGCGCGCGGTCTGGGCCTGAGCGGGGCGCGTCGCGATTCGACGGCCCACCGGCGCGACGGCTCGCCTGACGCCTGAGGTACGCTCTCGGCTGCGCCGGTCTCCGCCGTGCCCCTGGAATGACCCCGGGATGGCCCCAGGACGGCGCTGCTGCAGCCTGTCCACGGCGACCCAGCTGGACCCGGGCCCTGCGCCAGCGACCGAGGGCGCGCGACCGCGCCGCGCCCCGTGGGTGGGGCCGCGCGGCGTAGGATTTCGGCGAGTTTCGGGTTAATGTCTGTGTCCAGCGGGAGTCTTTGCTTCAAATGTGGAAAGTTTTTTCGAGCTGGATCGCCCAGTGGTCGGGGCGCGCTCCAGCTCTGGTGGCCGTCACCCTTCTGTCCAGCTGCGCCGCGGAAGATGAGGCGGTGACGTATTCGGAGAACATCCGTCCCATCTTCGATCAGCGCTGCGTGATCTGCCACCTGCCGCAGACCAGCTGGAGCCGCGTCGACATCCAGAACCCGTACTCCACGCGCCCCATTCCCGAGCATCCCGAGTACGGGGCGCAGGGGCTTGCGGTCTCGCAGAACCAGTGGAAGCTGACGCACCCGGCGGAGGCGGCCGCGCTGCCCAGCCAGAACGTGGTCAAGGGTGATCCCGAGAATAGCTTTCTGATGGACAAGGTCTCCGGCCCCGCCAGCGGCCTCTTGCCGCCGGACCCCGATGGCGATGGCCCGCAGCTCGGAGCGGGCGGGTCGCCGATGCCGCTGCTCGTGCCGCGGCTCACCGTCGCCCAGGTGAACCTGATCGAGGACTGGGTGAGGGCAGGGGCGCCCAATGCGAGCCAGGTGTTCCTGGCTCGGGACCCGGTGACCTGTCCCACGACGCTGTGCGCGATGCGCAACTTCGCGATCCACGTGCAGCCCATCTTTGGCGAGGAAACCAAGCTTCGACAGAGCAACGGCGTGTGCAATCCGAATGAGGGCTTTTGCGGGCGCTGTGTGCTGTGCCACTACAAAGACACGCCCAACGAGCCGGATTTGACCGATCCCTTCGGCCCGCGCGGCTTGATCTTCGGTACCGTCCCGATCGAGGCGAGCTACCGCTCCGGCATCAATCGCGTCCAGCCGGGGGATCCGGAGAACAGCCTGCTCATCCATAAGATCCGCGCCGAGGCGCCGAGCAGTGACTATGGCCCGCAGATGCCGTACTCCTTTGATCCACTGAGCCGCACGCAGCTGGATCTCGTACGACAATGGATTGCCGAAGGCGCACGCCCCTGACCTCGACCCGAGCTGGCGGGGCACTCGATGAAGGTTGAGGCGGGGTCGCGCCCGGAGCCGGCTCCGGTGCCTGCTCCTCGGACGACAACGGAGGAGTCCCCCGCGCAGCCAGACGTACTCGGATCGGGGCCGGTGCTGATCGCGGGCAACGCCGCGGAAGAGCTGGCCGCCGATAGCTCGTCCAACCGTGCCGTGCGCGGCGGCGCGTTTGCGCTGACCGGGCACCTGATCGTGCAGGTGCTGCGCATGGGCGGGCAGATCGTGCTCACGCGGCTCGTGCCGCAAGAAGCGTTCGGGTTGATGGCGATCGTGCACACGTTCCGTGCCGCCGTCGACCTGTTCAGCGACATCGGCATTGGCCCCAGCATCATCCAGAACCCGCGCGGGGATGAGCCGCGCTTTCTCGACACCGCCTGGACGCTGCAGCTCCTGCGCGGTACGGGCCTGTTCCTGTTTGCGTGCTTGTGCGCGCTGCCGATGGCGAGGTTCTACGGGCACCCCGAGCTCGGCGCGTTGATCCCTGCGGCCTCGGCGTCTGCGGTCATCGCGGGGCTGCGCTCGACCAAGGCGTACAGCGCCGAGCGCCACCTGCGGCTCGGGCGGCTGACCCTGAGCGAGGTCCTGGCGCAGGCGGCCGCGCTCACCACGATGGTGGTGTGGGCGTACTTCTCACCCACGGTCTGGGCGCTGGTCGCCGGCGGGCTCGTGGGCGCGGGCGTGGACGTGGCGCTCGGCCACTTCATCCTGCCGGGGTACAACGGCAGGCCCGGCTGGGACAAAGCGGCGCTCAAGTCCATGGGCCACTTCGGCAAATGGATCTTCCTGAGCACGGTGCTCACCTTCGCCGTGAACGAGGCGGACCGCCTCGTGTTCGGCAAGATGGTCTCGCTCGCGGAGCTCGGCGTGTACAACGTGGCGCTCACCATCGCGAGCATTCCGCTCTCGGCCATGCACTCGCTCGCGGGCAAGGTCATCTTCCCGCTCTTCAGCCGCATTCATCAAACCAAGGATGAGCTGGCGCGCGTGTTTGGCCAGGCGCGCCGCCTGCACCTGGTGATCAGCGGTTGGATGCTGTCGGGCTTGATCGGCGGCGGGACCGCGGCGGTCGGATTGATCTACGACGATCGCTATCAGGACGGTGGCTGGATGTTGCAGCTCCTGGCCGTGGGCGCCTGGATCTCCACGCCGGAAACGACCAACAGCTCCGCGAACCTGGCGTGTGGCCACCCGCGCTGGGTGGCGGCGGCCAATCTCGGCAAGCTGGTGGGCATGGTCGTCCTGCTTCCGATCGGTTACGAGTGGGGAGGCTTCCGCGGCGCGCTCATCGCCTATGCGGCCTCCGAGCTGTTCCGCTATGCCACCTCCACCGTGGGCGTGTATCAGCGCGGGCTGCGCACGCTGCGCCAGGACCTGGGCTTCTCCGTCGTGGTGGTGGTCTCGTCGGTGTGTTCGATGTTCGTGATGGCGCAGCTCCAGGCGCAGGGTGTGGGCGTGTGGCTGCGCGCGCTCTCGGTGTTCGTGGTTGCCACGTTGATCTGGATGCCCTGGCTCTTTCCGTACCTGAAGGACCTGTGGCACCGTCTGGAGGCGCGGTTTGGTTGGTGAACGGTGCCGCGGGCTGGGGCTCGCCGTGTGCTTCGCTCTGGGCTGCCGCACGGCGCCGCCCGAGCCCACGGTTCGCGAGACGGCCCCGCTGGGGGTCGCGGGCGCTGCGGCCGTAGCCGCCTCGGGTGCCGCGAGCGGCGGATCCTCCGGCGCCGCAGCGGCGAGCGATCCAGCAGTCCCAGCACCCGACGGTATCTTCAGTTTCGAGCGCGTGTGCATGGGCACGCGCTGCACCATCCAGGCGTTTCACCACGATCGGGCGCTGTTTGACCGCGCCACCGCGCGCGCCATGGCGGAGATCGATCGCCTGGATGCGCTGATGAGCACCTGGGTGCCGACCTCGGACGTGTCCCGCATCAATGCCGCCGCGGGTAACGGCGAGTGGATCAGCGTCGCGCCGGAAACCTTTCTCGTCCTGGAGAAGTCGCTCTGGATTGCGCGCGAGTCCCGGGGGGCCTTCGACATCACGGTGGGCGCCTTCAAGGGCCTGTGGAAGTTCGACGAGGACAACGACGGTAGCCTGCCCCAGCGCGCGGACGTGCAGAAGGCGCTGAAATTCGTCGACTATCGCGGGTTGTTGCTGGACAAGGCAAAGTCGCAGGCGCGCCTGGCGCGTGCGGGGCAAAGCCTCACGCTCGGCGGCATCGCCAAGGGCCTGGTGGTCGATCGCGCCGTGGCCGAGCTGCGCGCGGCGGGGCTCACCAACTTCTTGATGCAGGCAGGCGGTGATCTGTATGCGGCGGGCAAGCGCGGCGACCGCGACTGGAAGGTGGGCATTCAGGATCCGCGCGCGCCGGGCCACGACGAGCGCTCGGTGGACACGAGCTTCGCGCTGCTCTCGCTGCACGACTCGGCGTTCAACACCTCGGGCGACTACGAGCGCTTCATCTTGCGCGACGGCAAGCGCTACCACCACATCCTCGATCCGCGCACGGGCTATCCCGTCGCGCACACGCGCTCGGTCACGGTGCTGGCGGCCTCCTCCTTCGTCGCCGACACGCTCGACACGGCGGTGTTCGTGATGGGCGCGCAGAAAGGCATGAAGCTGATCGAGAGCCAGCCCGGCGTGGAGGCGGTGATCGTGGACTCCAAGAATCAGGTGCACCTGAGCCGCGGGCTACAGGGGCGCCTGAAGCTGCTGCGCGCGCCGACCGACGGCCCGTAACGGCAGGTGCTCAGGGGTTCCGGCGCCAGACCACGAACTGGTACTTCACCCAGCCGCGCTTCAGGCACGCCTGCGCGGCGTCGCCCCCCGAGAGCATCGACCAGTAGTTGCCCGGGATCGGTAGCCAGCCGAGGCTGCGCACGAGCAGAGCGATGGCCCAGTCGCGCGGACGCCCGAGCTCCAGGTAGGGCGTGAGATCCAGCGCCTCTTCACGCGAAAAGCCGACCTGTTTTGCGTACTCGTCCGCCTGCGCCAGGCTGATCAGGCTGCTCAGCACCCAGCCCTCGGCGAAACGTTCGACCCAGCGCTGCCCGCGCGCACCGCTCTGGGCGAGCGATTCGCCCAGAAAGTCATCGCACAACATCAGGTACCCGCCCGGCCGCACGAGCCGCGCCGCTTCGCGGAAGAACGCCTGCGCACTCGGCGCATGGACGAAGGACTCGATGCCGAAGGCTGCGTCTGCCGGGCCCAGCTCCGGCGGAAGCGCGCAGAAGTCGCCCGCCACGCAGCGCACCGAACCGGCGAGACCGAGCGCTGCGATGCGCTCGGTCGCCAGCGTGGCCTGCGTGGGGCTGATCGTCACGCCCGTACCCCGGATCGGCAACTGCTCGGCGATGCGACACAGGCTGGCGCACACCCCCGAGCCCAGATCCACGACGCGCAATGGCCCATCTGCCGGGGCCTCCAGGCGCTGCAGCCGCTCGCCGATCAAGCGATCGGCGTAGGCCATCGCTGCAGGACGCTCCGCCACGCCCGGCCCCCAGACGGCGCGGTGAATCGAACCCTCCAGGCCCTGCCCCAGACGCAACATCAGCCGCGTGTTGCTGTCGTAGAAGCGCTGCACATCCTGCGCCTGAAAGCTCGCCATCACCCTCCTGCAGTGCTCATGGTGGCGTGTAAACGTCGAGTGTAGACGGTTGGGTGCTGCACGTGGGCCGCGGTCGCGGCGTGCCGATCGGAAACAGCGCGGCGCCCGCGTGGACGCCATAGCACGAGTTGCCGCGCAGCCGCCCGTGTGACACGACTGGGACATGCCGCCTGATTTTGGCCCGGCCCCATGCCTGGGCGGCGTGCGGGGCGTCTGCGCCCGAGCGCTCTCGGGCCTCGTGCTCGGGCTGCTCGCCGCGTCGTGCGGCGGCAAGGCGGAATCCCTGCCGTCACCGGGCGCCGAACCCGGAGGCCGTGCGCCTCCGAGCGCTAGCCAGGGTGGCGGCCAAACGCCACCGGGGCCCGCGTTCACCTGCGCCGACAATCCGCTGGCCTCGCCCTGCGTGGACGGAGCTTCGCCGCCACGGCCCGAGTCGAGCCCGGCGCCGACCCCGACACCAGCGCCGTCCGTCGCACCCGACGTGTCGCCCGAGCCCATCCCGGAGCTCGCCGATCCCAATGCCACGCCGCTCGAGCGCGCCTCGGCCGTGCTCGACACCCGCTGCGGCAGCTGCCACGGGCGGTCGTGCGGCCCCGCGTGCGACGGAACGTTTGAGATCGGGGATCTGGCGCTGATGATTCAGACCGGCAAGATCGAGGCCTGCCGCTGGACGGACTCTCGCCTGTACCGCCGCGTGCTCGATCGCACGATGCCGCCCGAGTATTCCCGCTTGCTTCCACCGAGCACCGAGGAGTTCGAGGTCGTCGGAGAGTTCGTCAACGGCATCTGCGGCAGCCTGGTCAACAGCGGTCCCGAGGACACCGAGCGCGTCGCGGTCGAGAACCTGCTGCGCGACGACTGCAGCGCCTGCCACGGTCAACAGCCGGCAGACGCAGGGGCGGCCGTGCCTCCCCACTTCGACGGCGTGACGGACATCGCAGAGCTGATCAGCTCCGGGCTGATCCAGCCCTGCGACTCCGCCGCGTCGCTGCTCGTGCAGCGCCTGCAAGACGGCAGCATGCCACCGCCCGACTCCACCGGGCCGCGGCCGACCGCGGCCGAGATCGACGCGGTCGCGGCCTTCATCGACCGCCCGTGCAAGGCACGCTGACCCGCGCCCCGCGCCAGGGGGCGAGCGCGTGTCAACAGAACAGGGCCTCCGCAGAACAGGGCGTCAGCGGAACGGAGACAGGCGGTCCATCGGGATGCCGAGCTCCCGCAGCTTCTGGCCGATCACGACGCGGATCGGGCGGATGCGCGCGGTCTCGAACTCTTCCCAGTAGTAGAGCAGGATGGCGCGGTAGCAGACGAGCTTCTCCCGCGGCGTGAGCGCCGAGGCTTGCACGAGTTCGTGCAACACCGAGACAAACTGTTCCGGATGGGCGTTGACGGGCGGCTGCCCCGGCGGGCGCAGCAGCTTGAGCACGCCCTTGCGCGTGGCCCGCGGGATGCCGCGATTGGCCAGGCACTCCGGCACGTGCACGTACGGCCCGAGCAGGCTCAACTCTGCCGCCAGCATCTGATCGCCGTTCAGGATCGGGCGCAACCCGTGCGTGCGCTCGAGCACGCGACGCCGGTGCATCGAATACATCGGATCGAAGCAGCGATAGTCCTCTTCCATCAGCCACAGGCAGCGCTCGAAGCGCTCGTGGGCCAACGGCGAGTCGACGCGGGGCCCCTGATACTCGAGGTAGTGCTTCTGTCCCTGGTCGCTCCAGTGCGCCTGGTAGGTGGTGACGCCGATGGCCTCGGGATGCTGGTCGAGCGCCGCTACGCATTTTTCCGCGTAGCTCGGCTCGAGCCAATCATCGGCGCCGATCCAGCGAAAGTATTCGCAGCTGGACAGCGCAAAAGCCCGGTTGAAGTTGGCGACGATGCCGGCGTTCGACGGTTGCGGAAAGAACCGGATGCGCGCGTCACTCTGCGCGCGCTCTGCCACCACGAGGGCGGTGTCATCGGTCGAGTGATTGTCGGAGATGACGAGCTCCCAATCCACAAAGGTCTGCTTCTGGATCGACTCGATCACCCGACCGATCGAGCGCTGCCCGTTGAACACGGGCAGGCCGAAGCTGAGCTTGGGTTTGCGCTGCCGCCCCGACGCCTGCTCTCGATCGGCCGCAGGCTCCACCGAGCCGCTCGAGCCGTTTGGGCCGTGTGTTGTGCCGTCTCGGTTCGTACTCATGAACCCGCGGTCCAGCGCAGATCGTCGCCGAGCCGCCCGGCCTCGATGTGCTGGGCGATGGTCTTGATGCGCAGGTACTTGCCGCCCTCGAGGTCGTCCTTGGTGAGCTTCATCTTCTTGTATGCGGTGATCAGCTCGGCCACGCCGCGCTCCACCGTCCAGCTCATCTTCAGATCGGGCAGGGCCTTGACGATCTTGTCGAAGGTCACCCGGTAGCAGCGCGGGTCGGGCCCGGCGTCTTGCGAAAACTCGATCTTGCTGCCCGGCACCTGGTTCTGCACGATGTCGGCGACCTGCTTGATGCGGTAGTTCTCGCCGGGGTGGCCGACGTTGAAGGCCTGGTTGTAGATCGCCGCGCGCGGCGCCTGCAGCGTGGCCAGGAAGGCGTTGGACATGTCGATCACATGCAAGAGCGGCCGCCACGGCGTGCCGTCGCTCTTCATGAATACCTTGCCCGTGGTGAGCGCCCAGCCCGTCAGGTTGTTGACCACCAGATCGCCGCGCAGGCGAGGGGAGACGCCGTACACCGTGGCGTTGCGCATGAACACCGGGCAAAACTTCGCATCGGCGAGCGCGCCCAGATCCCGCTCCACCATGACTTTGCTCTTGGCGTAGGGTGTGACGGGGCTAAAGCTCGCGCTCTCGTCCAGCACATCGTCCGGGCTGGCGGCGCCGTATACGCTGCAGGAGGACGAATAGATGAAGCGATCGACACCGGCGGCCTTGGCCAGCTCGGCGAGCTTCATCGAAGCGCGGTGGTTGATGTCGTAGGTCGACTCCGGGTTCAGGTTGCCGAGCGGATCATTGGACACCGCGGCCAGGTGCACCACAGCGTCGAAGCCTTTCAGGTGCGCCGGCGTCAGATCGCGAATGTCCGAGCGGATCACCTTCATCGCGGGCTGGTACGCGCCGAAATCGCAGCCGTCGAAGTACTGGTTGTCGTAGCCGACCACCTCGTGACCCGCCGCCTGCAGGATGGGGGCCATCACCGCTCCCACGTAACCGTCATGTCCTGTCATCAAAACGCGCATTGTCGTCCGCCTCATTCTTCTAGTTAACCGTCACACGGGTGCGCCGTCTGCACCGACCGCCGCCAAGAGCTCCTGCCGCTCCAGGATCAACGCCGCATCGCGGATCACCGCGAAGGGCAGGCCCGAGCGCTGGGCGATCTGCAGCAGATCGTTTTGCCCGTCGCTGAGCGCCAGCACCCAGAACAGCGCCAGCTGCGTATCGGCGATGTCCGTGCCCCCGAGCGCTCGATACACGCCGCGCTTGCCGAGCTGCGGCTCGCCGTACGGGCTCAGGTTCTGGAAGCGCCGATTGTCGTTCAACATGCCGACGGCGCTGAGGCACAGCTCGAGTGACTCTTCCAGGCGCAGCGGGGAGACGAAGCTCAGGTTGTCCGCCGAGGTGTGGTACTCGGGGAATTTACCGTGCTGCCCGCGCATCAAGGAACCCACCGGCAGTGCGAACCCAGGCGAGTTGAACTGCCGCTCGTCGTAGCCGTAGGGGAAGTAGTCGATGACTTGCCAGGGTAGCTTCGATACCTCGAGCGCATAGCTCAGCACTCGATCGACCTCGCGGCTGCCGTGCAACGTGCGCTTGTAGGTGAACGGGCTGTCGTCCCCGAGGCAGACGAGCGACAGGCCATGCTTGATCGACGCCGCCCGCTGCCGATTCTGCGACAGCCAGGCGATGGAACCGATCGTGCCCGGAATGAACAGCACCCGCAGCGTGTAGCGTTGCGGCTGCTTCTGCAGCTCCTGCAGCAGGAAGGTGGCGACGCTGATGCCGCTCAGGTTGTCGTTGCACAGGGACGGGTGGCAGATGTGCGCGGTGAGCACGATCTCGTCCGTCGACGTTCCGGGGATCACGCTCTCGGCGTAGGTGAGCTGACCGGGCTCGAGCGTGGAGTCGATGCAGATCTCGTACTCGGCATCGGTCAACGCCTCGCGCTGGCGCTGCGAGAGGCAAAAGCCCCAACGCTCTGCGTAATACGAGGTACGGTACGGCACCCAATCCGGGTGCTCCGGCAACGAGTGCAGGTGGGGATCGAGCTCTACCCGGCTGATGCGCCGCCGGGGCACCGGCGTGCTGTAGTTGAGCACGTGCAGGTTCGAGCTGGCGAAATCGAGCACCCGCTCCCCGTTCAGCCTCTGGATCCAGCCGCCCTTGATGTTCCACTCCTTCGGCACCGTCCAGTCGAGCACGTCTGCGCCCGTGGGCAGCTCCGTGAGCGAGAGCGGCACGTGCCGGCGGAGGATCTCCAGCGTCTGCCGGACACCGTTGCCGGTGATGCTGCGGCAGATCGGGTAAAGCTCGCGCACCAAGGCATACATCGCCTCCCCTCGGGGCGAGGCGGCGGGCGCGGGGGGGGCCACGGGGGGATCAAACGCAGGATCGACAGCGGGCTCGACAGCGGCGCGAGGGCGTGAAACGGGCTTGCGAGGCAGAGGCTTCAGGGACATCGGGATTCTGGCGCCGGGGTTCGGGGCCTCGCGTCGCGAGGACTGGCAGGGTGCTCAGTCATCTTCACCTTCGGGATGCCAATCGGGGTAGTTACGGTCGCGCTGGGAAATCACCCGAGGGGCTTCCGGCCACTCGATGCCGATTCCCGGGTCGTCATAGCGTAGGCCGAGGCCGGCGCCCGGCACGTAGAACTCACTCATCTGGTAGTGGATCTCGCTGTGGGGCGTCAGCGTCAAAAAACCGTGCGCGAAGCCCTTCGGAATGTACAGCATGCGGTGGTTCTGGGCGCTGAGCTCGATGCCTAGCCACTGGCCGAGCGTGGGCGAACCCTGCCGCAGGTCCACGATCACATCGTAGATGCTGCCCACCTGGCAGCGCACCAGCTTGGCCTCTTCGTGCGCGAGGCGGTTATAGTGCAGGCCGCGCAGCGTGCCTTTGTCCCGGTTGTAGGACACGTTGCACTGCGGATAGTGCGCGATCAGCCCATGCTCGGAGAATTCGCGCTGGCAGAAGGTGCGCGCGAAGTAGCCGCGAGCATCCTGGTTGAGCTCGAGATCGACGGTGTACGCCCCGAGCAGGCGGGTCTCGGAGAAAATCACGCGGCACTCACTCTCGTCAAATGTCGGACGTACTGCAAATTAGGTGGCCCGGGATACTGCTCTCGGGCCAGGATAATTGCCTCGAGAGGTGAGGACTATGACCGGACAGAATACCGAGAGCCAGCCCGATAACCGAGCCGCGGCCTCCACTTGCCGTTTTTGTGGGGCAGGCCTGAGCACGAGCTTCGTGGACCTGGGCAGCTCGCCGCTGTGCCAGAAGCATGTGCCCCTGGCCAAGGCCCAAGAGGCCGAGCCCTTTTTCCCCCTGCACGCCTTCGTGTGCAGCAAGTGCTGGTTGGTGCAGCTGGACGAGTTCGTGGTGCCCTCCGAGATTTTCGGGGACGGGGAGTACGCCTACTTCGCGTCTTTTTCGGACTCCTGGCTGGCCCACGCCAAGCGCTACGTGGACACGGTGAGCCAGCGCTTCAACCTGGACAAGAACAGCTTCGTCGTCGAAATTGCCAGCAACGACGGCTACTTATTGCAGAACTTCGTGCAGCGTGGCGTGCCCGTCCTGGGCATCGAACCGGCGGGCAACACCGCCGCGGCGGCCCGCAAGAAGGGGGTGGAGAGCCGGGTCTGCTTCTTCGGCTCCGAGACCGCGCGCCAGCTGGTGAGCGAAGGCAAACGGCCCGATCTCCTGCTCGGCAACAACGTGCTCGCCCACGTGCCGGACGTGAACGACTTCGTCTCGGGGATGAAGCTGCTGCTCAAGCCGAGCGGCGTCATCACCATGGAGTTCCCGCACCTGGTGCGCCTGATCGCGGAGAACCAGTTCGACACCATCTATCACGAGCACTTCTCCTATTTCTCGTTCCATACCGTACGTCGCATTTTTGCCCAGCACGGGATTCGCCTGTTCGACGTGGAGGAGCTACCCACTCACGGCGGGTCGTTGCGCATCTACGGTTGCCATACCGAGGCAGCTCACCAGGACACCAAGAACGTGGGCGCGCTGCTCGCCAAAGAAGCGGCGCTCGGGGTCGAGACCAAGGAGTACTACGCCTCCTTCGCCGAGAACGTGCGGGAGACCAAGCGCGCGCTGCTCGAGTTTTTGATCGACGCCAAGCGCAAGGGCAAGACGGTGGTCGGCTACGGCGCACCCGGCAAGGGCAACACCTTGCTCAACTACTGCGGCATCCGTCGGGATTTCGTCGACTACACGGTAGATCGCAGCCCCCACAAGCAGAACAACCTCTTGCCCGGCAGCCGCATCCCCATCTACGGGCCCGAAAAGATCTTCGAGACCAAGCCGGATTACATCCTGATCCTGCCCTGGAACCTGCGGGAAGAGATCATGACGCAGATGGCAGACGTGAGAAAATGGGGCGCGAAGTTCGTCGTGCCGATCCCGCGCGCCAAGGTTTACGAATAGCGGGTCTACGAGTAAGCGCGTACAGCGCACAGAGGAGAGCGTCGCATGAAGGTAGTCATTTTGGCGGGCGGTCTCGGTACTCGCCTCTCGGAAGAAACCTCGATCAAACCCAAGCCCATGGTGGAGGTCGGCGGCCGCCCCATCCTGTGGCACATCCTGAAGAGCTACTCGGCCTTCGGTGTGAACGAAGCCATCATCTGCGGCGGCTATCGCGCAGACGTGATCAAGGATTACTTCCACAGCTATTTCATCCGCAACTCCGATGTCACCTTCGACATGAAGAACAACAGCATCGAGGTGCATATGCCGCACCGCGAGCCGTGGAAGGTGACGGTGGTGGACACCGGTCAGGACACGATGACCGGCGGGCGCGTGCGCCGCGTGCGCGACTTCATCGGCAAGGAGCGCTTTTACCTGACCTACGGTGACGGCGTGAGCAACGTGGATATCAACGCGCTGCATCGCTTCCACGAGAAAGAGAAGTCGCTCGTGACTTTGACCGCGGTGTCTCCGCCCGGTCGCTTCGGCGCCATCATGCTCTCGGAGGGGAGCCACAAGATCGCCAGCTTCCGCGAGAAGCCGCGCGGGGACGGTGCCTGGGTGAACGGCGGCTTCTTTGTCGTGGAGCCCGAGGCGCTCGACTACATCAAGGGCGACAGCACCGTGTGGGAGCAAGAGCCGCTGCGCGAGCTGGCGCGCGAGGGCAAGCTCTCCGCGTACCGCCACGAGGGCTTCTGGCAGGCGATGGACACCCTGCGCGACAAGAACTACCTGGAAGAGCTCTGGGCCAAGGGCAACGCCCCTTGGAAGAACTGGGAGTAGCTCCGCGCTAGCTGCGGCGGCGCGCGCCGAGCAGGGCCGCCGCCAGGAGCGGTGCGACGGCCAGCGAGAAGCCCCGCCACGGGGCACCGGGGCGCCCGGGCCCCGCGCTGGCAGCACCGGTGCCGCCCGGGAGCGTGCAGCCACCGGAGCTGCTGCGCACGGACGGCACCTCGTCGTAGATGACGG